>Ga0163144_10000190_pt1 | contig 143989 bp, 137 predicted proteins | sample OliLak19BULKMAT1_FD_123175 | JGI IMG/M metagenome (GOLD analysis project Ga0163144, IMG submission 123175) | Freshwater microbial mat bacterial communities from Lake Vanda, McMurdo Dry Valleys, Antarctica - Oligotrophic Lake LV.19.BULKMAT1 | ecosystem: Environmental > Aquatic > Freshwater >...
ATGGTGGCCTGGGGCGGAATCGAACCACCGACACGCGGATTTTCAATCCGCTGCTCTACCAACTGAGCTACCAGGCCTTGGGGGAGCGGGATTATAGCCAGGGCCCTTGCCGTGGCCTGGCTTACGCCCCGCCGCCGCGCTTGTTGCGCGCCAGGTCGACGCCGAGTTGCTTCAGCTTGCGGTACAGGTGGGTGCGCTCCAGGCCGGTCTTCTCGGCCACGCGGGTCATCGACCCGTTCTCCTTGGCCAGATGGAACTCGAAATAGCTCTTCTCGAAGGCGTCGCGCGCTTCGCGCAGCGGACGGTCCAGTGCAAAGCTCTGCTCGCTCTGCGGGCCCAGGGGGGTGGCGGCGAGGTGGCTGTGACCGGCCATCGGCGGCAAAGCGTCGTGCAGGTAGGCGATGTCGGTGCGCATCGGGTTCAGCGCACTGGGCAGCGAGGCGGCGCCAGCGCCAGCCGGCGCACCATACGGTGTGGGCGCCTGCGCCGGGCGCGGCGCCGGTTTGGTCAGGGCCTGCTCCACCGCGCGCAGCAGTTTCTGCAGGGTGATGGGCTTCTCGAGAAAGGCGATGGCGCCGAACTTGGTGGCCTCGACGGCGGTGTCGATCGTGCCGTGGCCGCTCATCATGATGACCGGCATCGTCAGCTGGCCGCAGGCGCCCCACTCCTTGAGCAGCGAGATGCCGTCGACGTCGGGCATCCAGATGTCGAGCAAGACCAGTTCAGGCTTCATCCGCTCGCGCACGGCGCGGGCCTGGGCCGCGTTCTCCGCCAGTTCGACTGCGTGGCCCTCGTCGGTCAGGATCTCCGACAACAGCGCTCGGATGCCGAGTTCGTCGTCAACAACAAGGATGGTGGCCATTGGGACTCAGTGGGCCTGCGGGTCCGCAGGCTGGGTAAGGTCGGCGCGCGGCGCAGCGGCCAAGTTGGAAAATGATAGCGAAACTTGTGCGCCCCTCGCCAGGCCGCCACCCGGCTCGCCGGCGTCGGGTGCAAGGTTGCCGATGCGCACCCGCGCGCCGTGCTCGTCGGCAATTTTTTTCACCACCGCCAAACCCAGTCCGGTGCCTTTGTTCTTGGTGGTGACGTAGGGTTCGAAGGCGCGCTTGAGGACCTTGTCGGCGAAGCCGGGCCCATTGTCATGCACAGCCAGCCGCACAGCGCGCACCTCCCCCAATTCATTGCGCACCGGCTCGGTGGCGATGCGCACCTGCCCCGCAGGCCGGTCGGCCACGGCATCGAGGCCGTTCTGCACCAGGTTGTGGATGACCTGGCGCAGCTGGGTTGCATCGCCGACGATCCAGGGCAAGGCCTTGGCACACCCCGAGACCAGGCGGCCACTGTCGGTGGCCTCACCGTACAGCCCCAGCACCTCGCCAACCAGCGCGTTCAAGTCGAGCGGCGCCAGCTTGGCGGCCGGCAGCCGGGCGTAATCCCTGAACTCGTTGACCAGCTGCTTCATCGCCTGGACCTGGGTCACGATGGTCGCCACCGAGCGGGTCAGCAGGCTGACATCGTCAGGCTGCAGCTTGGCCGCCAGTTTGTGCTCCAGGCGCTCGGCCGAGAGCTGGATTGGCGTCAGCGGATTCTTGATCTCATGCGCCAGGCGACGCGCCACCTCGCTCCAGGCGGCCGAGCGCTGCGCCGAGACGACCTCGCTGATGTCGTCGAAGACCAGCAGGCGCGCATCCATCGGCAGGGTGGCGCCGCGCAGCAGCAGGCTCAGCGTCTCGGCGCCGGGCAGCTGCAGCTCGAAGGAATCCTGCCAATGGTCGCGCTCGCCGGCCTCGGGGCTGGCGCGGTGCAACTCGAAGCGCTGCCATACCGCCAGCGCCAGGGCTTCGAGGCCCGGCACATCGGCCAGCATGCGGCTGCGGTAGGCCGACAGCGGTAGCTTCAGGATGCGCGTGGCGCCCGGGTTGACGGTGTCGATGCGGCGCTCGGCATCGAACACGATGACGCCGGCGGTCAGGCTGTCGAGGATGGTCTGCAGGTGGGTGCGCGCACTCTCGAGCTGATTGACGCCGCGCTGCACTTGCTCGCGCGCATGGCCGAGCTGTTCGGTCATGTCGGCGAAGCTGCGCGTCAGCCCGCCAATCTCATCGCGCGCGGTCGATACCGGCTTGGCCGTCAGGTCACCCGCAGCCACCTGCTTGACGCCTTCGGCCAACAGGAGCAGCGGCCGTGCCAGCTGGGTGCCGAGCACTGCAGCCAGGAGAACGGCGCCGAACACCGCCAGGATCAGCGCCAGCGTCAGGGTGCCGATGTACATCTTGCGCAGGCCGTCGCGCGCCAGCGCCCGCTGCTGGTACTCGCGGTAAGCGCTCTGCACCGCCAGGGCGTTGCGCGCCACAGCGATGGGCACCGGTTGGGCCACGAGCAGGAAGCGCTCCTCGCTGCCCAGCAAGATGTCGTTAGACGGCAGGCGGGCCAGGGCGCGCACCCGGGCGCGCGGCTCCGCGCCGGGGGCCAGCTCATCGTCGAGCCCCTCGATCTGGCTGACCACGCGCTGGCTGCGTGCCTGGCGCAACATGGCCCCGCTGGGGCGCTCCGGGGCCATGCCCGTGGCGCTCCCGCTACCGCTGGCCAGGATCTGCCCCCCCGGGCCGATCAAAGCCACGTCCTGCGCCGACAGCTGCTCGCGCAGGCGCTCCAGCGTCAGCGGCGCTGGCGTGCCGCGGGTCTCACCCAGGCGATCGGCAGCGACGCGTGTCTTGGCACCCAGATCGCTGACCAGGGCTTCCAGCGTGCCGCGGCCCAGGTCCAGGCCCGCATCGAGGGCCTTTTGGACGCGGGCATCGAACCAGACCTCGATGCTGCGCGATACGAACTGGTAGCTCACGGTGTAGATCACTGCGCCCGGCAACACGCCCACCAGGGCGAAGATGCTGGCCAGCCGGATCAGCAGCAGGCTGCCGAACTTGCCCTGGCGCTTGCGCACCACCAGCCGCAGCGCGGCCAGCAAGATCACCAAGACCAGCAAAGCCGCGACGGCGATGTTGAGCCAGAACAGCCAGATGAACTGGCGCTCGTAGAAGGCCGGCGCGTCGCCGGTCAGGGCCACCACGAAGGCCAGCACCAAGGCCACGCCGGTGGCGGCCACCAGTGTCACCAGCCAACCCCAGCGCGCCGACTTGGTCATGCGGCGATCACTTCGCTGTGTCGGCAGCGAACCTGACACTCCGCTCGACGCCGAGCGACCACTCACTCGCGCCACCGATGCCGCCCAGGCCAATCTGCATCGGGCGCGGCAGCTGGGTGGTGTCCAGACGCCAGCTGAACTCGATGTAGTGGCGGCTATCGGGCTCGACATCGCGCGCATCGGCGATGCGCCAGCCGGTGCTGCGAGTCATCGTCGCCATGGCCTCGGCCAAGCTGGCAAAGCTCTGGCCCAGGCCACCCTGGCTGATGCGCCAGGTCGATGTCAGCGGCTGAAAGCTCAGGCGCCAGTCGCGGCTGACGCGGGCGGCACGTTCGTCGCGCCAGTACCAGCGCGGGCGCCACAGCGTGGCCTGGGCGCTGAAGTAAATCGGCACGCCACGCAGCGCCGCTGCCTCGACCGCCGGGGGCAGGGTCACGCGCAACTGGTAGTCCAGGCTGACCACGGACTCATCGCGGCCGGCCTTGAGATCGAGCACCTCGACGCCTTGCGCCAGAGCGGGCGCGGCCAGCGCCAGCGCACAGACCACCAGGCCCACCGCCCACAGCCGGGCGAGCCACCGCACCGGGCGCCGCGTCGCGCGGTGCCCGAGGGGCTGGCACACCGCAACGAAGCAAGGCATGAAGTCGCTCAGGGTTTGTGGATCAGGGCGTAGAAGAAGCCGTCCGCCGTGGCGGCAGCGGCGTTGCCATTGTCCGGCAGGGGCAGCAGATGGCCCGGGCCGGCGGGGTCGACACGGGCGGCCCCCGGCCCCAGGCGTTGCAAAAAAGCGTCGATCTGCAGCTGACCCTCGGCCGGAAACAAGGAGCACGTGGCGTAGAGCAGGCGCCCGCCCGGCGCCAGCAGCGGCCACAGGGCGTCGAGCATCTGCGCCTGCAAGCGCGCCAAGGTGGTGATGTCCTCGGGCCGGCGCAGCCAGCGGATGTCGGGGTGGCGGCGCACGATGCCCGAGGCGGTACAGGGTGCGTCAAGGAGGATGGCGTCGAAGGGTCGACCATCCCACCAGGTGGCCGGCTGGCGCGCGTCGCCGCACTGGAGCGTGGCGCTCAGCTGCTGCCGGTTCAGGCCCTCCTGCACACGCCCGAGGCGGGCGGCGTCGCTGTCCAGGGCCAATAGGTCGAGGTCGGCCAGCTCGAGCAGGTGCGCCGTCTTGCCACCCGGCGCGGCACAGGCGTCGAGAACGCGGGGCCGGCCAAGCGCCAGGCCGCCGCTCAGCAAGAGTGGCGCCGCGCGTTGAGCTGCCGCGTCCTGCACCGACACCTCGCCTTCGGCAAAGCCGGGCAGTTGGCCGACAGCGCAAGGCTCGGCCAGCACGACCGTCTGGCTGCCGACGGCCACGGCGGCCCGCCCCTGCGCCGCCAAGCGCTGCAGGTAGGCCGCGGCGTTGCTGCGCCGCGCGTTCACGCGCAGGGTCATGGGCGGGTGACGATTGGCCTCGCGCAAAAGGGCCTGCCAATGGGCCGGCCAGTCGTGTTTGAGGCGCTCGATCCACCACAGCGGGTGGTTGAAGGCACCGACGGGCTGGCGCTCAGCCACCGCGACCAAGGCCTCGCGCTCACGCAGGAAGCGCCGCAGCACGGCGTTGACGAAGGCCGCGGCTGCCGGTGCGCGCTGGTGGGCTGCGTGCACGGCCTGGTCGACCAGGGTGTGGTCGGGGTAGGCCGGGCGCGTGCCGGCGTTGGGAGGCCAAAGCAACGCGATCGCCGTCACCAACAGGGCGTCGACGGCCGGCGGCGGTGGCTTGGCGGCGACGATGCTGCGCACCGCCTGCGCCCCCCCCAAGCGGCGCAGGGCTTCGAAGGCCAGCGCCTGCGTGCCGCCGCGCGCTGCGGCCGGGACACGGCCGAGCAACTCGGTCAGCGAACGCCCCTGGCCGACGCCCTGCACCATGTCGGCGGCATGGTTCAGCAGGTGGGACAAGGCAATCGAAGGCGCGGGGGCTGAACTCACGCTGGCAGTCTAGGGCCTGTCATCACGGCAGCCCGAGCCGCCTGCGGGCACAATCGGCAGTCGTTCTGTACCCAGGAGGGCGCCATGCCCAACCCGACCATGTCGATTTTTCGCAACGAGGACGACCTGGCGCAGTTGCCGGCATCCGAGCGCATCCGTTACCGGCTGGTGGGTGCCGACTGCCGCTTCCACGCCAATGACAACATCGCCGCCTTCATCAAGGACGGCGAAATCGACGAGCTCAAGGCCGAGGTGCAGGCGCAGATGCAGGGCGTGCTCGAAGCTCTGGTGATCGACACAGACAATGACCACAACACTGGCGACACCGCCAAGCGCGTGGCCAAGATGTTCATCGACGAGGTGTTCCGCGGCCGCTACGTCAAGGCGCCGACGGTGACGGAGTTTCCGAATGCCTCGCGCCTGAACGAGTTGATGATCGTCGGCCCGATCAAGGTGCGCAGTGCCTGCTCGCACCACCTGTGCCCGATCCTGGGCCGGATCTGGATCGGCATCATGCCCAACGAGCACTCCAACCTGATTGGCCTCTCGAAGTACGCGCGCATCTGCGACTGGATCATGAGCCGGCCGCAGATTCAGGAAGAGGCGGTGATCATGCTGGCCGACGAGTTGCAGGACCGCGTCAAGCCCGACGGCCTGGGCATCGTGATGGAGGCCGACCACTTCTGCATGCACTGGCGCGGCGTCAAGGACGACGAATCGATGATGACCAACTCGGTGATGCGCGGCGCCTTCCTCAAGGATGCCAACCTGCGGCGCGAGTTCCTCTCGCTGCTGTCCAAGAAGAACGGGAGCTGACATGCTCGTGAGACTCATGTACGCCAGCCGTGCCGTCCCGGCGGTCGACCAGGAAGAACTGGTCGCCATCCTGAAGAAAAGCAAAGTCAACAACCCCAAGGCGGGCGTGACCGGGGTGCTCTGCTTTTCCGAGGGCATCTTCATCCAGGTGCTCGAGGGTGGCCGCAGTGCCGTGAACGCCCTCTACAACCGGATTTCCGCCGACAGCCGGCACAGCGACGTGCTGCTGCTGAACTACGACGAGATCGAGGAGCGGCGCTTTGCCGGCTGGTCGATGGGCCAGGTCAACATGGCGCGCTTGAACCCGGCGCTGCTGTTGAAGTATTCGGAATGCGCCAAGCTCGATCCTTACGCCGTGAGCGGCAAAGTCTCGTTGGCGCTGTTCGACGAGCTCGTGGCCACTGCGGCAGTCATGGGGCAGGGCTGACGGCGACGCATTTCGCGCTGTCGATGAACAGTCGCATGGAGTAGGTGGTGTAGGGCTTGCCGCCGACATGCGGCAACGGTACCCACCACAGCCACCAATCGTCGGAGCGGCCGGCTTCGACCGGCACGGCGGCGATCCTGCAAGTGCCTGCAGTGATGCTGGCGGTCGCCACGTGTTTCGCCCACCCGGCCTGCCAGCGCGACAGGGACTCGAAGCAGCGTTGCCAGCCGCTGCGCGCTGCCGCGTCGTAGGGGACCTGCCGCTCGAAGCGGCCGCAGTCGCCGGCTGCGGCGTCGCTGAACTCGACGTTGCCGTCGGGAGCGGTGATGCGGGCTTGCGCCAGTGCGCGCCCCGCCGCGTCACGCAAAACCAGCTCACCCGACGTGAGTTCAGCCCACAGCCGCTGCGGCGTTTTCAGCGCGACATCGTTGATGGCGACTTGCACGCTGGCGTGGGTCCGCGCGTGCCACCAGCCCCAGCCGAGTACCGCTGCAGCCGTGGCCGCCGCGGTGGCCACGATCAGACGAGCGCGTCGGCCCAAATCGTGCGTGCCCAACTCCAGGCGTAGACGCCTTCCAGCTCGGTCGGCCCGGGTGAGACACCGCCCGATCCGGCCACCGTCTTGAAGGTTTTCTCGGCGGCGACGTACTCGTGCACGCTGGCGACGTGGACCACGTTCTTGGCGTCGGTGAAGCTGTAGCAGGTGTTGGTCAGCATCGGCGCCGGGTTGAGCTCCCAGCCGGCCAACTCGGCCACGATCGCCGCGGCCGCGACCTTGGCATGGCTGTTGGCCATGTGGCCGCTCTTGGGCATGCCCGGCGCAATCTGGATCGAGTCGCCCAGGACGTGGATGTCCTTGGCCGCCGTGCTCTCGAAGTTCAGGTAGTTGACGTTGCACCAGCGCGCGTTGGCGTTGGCCAGGCCCGTCTGGACTGCGATGGCACCGGCGCGCATCGTCGGCAACACGTTGAGCACGTCAGCCTTGACATCGTCCTGGATCTCGAACTTGACGCTGTTGGTCTTGGCATCCACCGCCGTGGCCTTGTGCTGGCTGCGGTACTCGATCATGCCCTTGTACTGCTCGGCCCAAACCTTCTTGAACAACGGGCCCTTGCTGGTCACGTCCTGGTTGGCATCGAGGATCAGCACCTTGGACTTTGGCTTGGCGGCCTTGAAGTAGCTGGCCACCTGGCAGGCGCGCTCGTACGGACCTGGCGGGCAGCGGTAGGGCGCCTCGGGAATGGTGATGGCATAGACACCCCCGTCGGGCATGGCCTCGAGTTGGCGCCGCAGCGCCACTGTCTCGGGACCCGCCTTCCAAGCCTGCAGGATGCGGCCTTCGCCCTGCGCCGCGCGCAGCCCGGCAACGCTGTCCCACATCAAGTCGATGCCGGGCGACAGCACCAGCTTGTCGTAGGCAATGGTCGGCCCCGAGGCCAACACCGCGACTTTCTTCACCGGGTCGATGCTGGCGACCATGTCCTTGATCACCCGCACGCCATGGTTCTTGGCCAAGGCGGCGTAGGGCGTCGTGACATCGGCCAGGGTCTTGCTGCCGCCGAGGACCAGGTTGCTCATCGGGCAGGAGACGAAGGCGTCGCTGGGCTCGATCAGGGTCACATCGATCTTCTGGCCCGAGAACAGGCGCAGATACTTGGCCGCCGTGGCGCCGCCGTACCCGCCGCCGACCACCAGCACGCGGGTCTTGGCCGGCACGCGGCCCCCCGCGCTGGAGGTCAGCAAGGCGCCGGTCTCGCTGGCGCAGCCGCTCAGGGACAGCAGACCGAGCGCGCCCGCGCCTGTGGCCGCGTGCTGCAGCAGATGTCGTCGTTGCATCATCGCGCGCCCCTTCACTTCTTTTGCGCCGCAAAGTAGGCGGCAATCTGATCGATTTGTGCATCGCTGTAGCCCTTGGCCAGCTGGTGCATCACGGTGGCCTGGCGGGTGCCGGCCTTGAACGCCTTCATCTGCTCGACCAGGTAGACCGCCGGAATGCCGGCCAGGCCGGGCACGGCCGTACCGTCGACCGCGCGGCCTTGCGTGCCGTGGCAGTTGGCACAGGTGGCGGCCAGCGCCTGCTGGCGCAGGGCCGCGCTGTCCTGCGCCATGGCGGCACCGCTCGCCGCCAACAGAGCGGCAGCGGCCAGGGTCTTGTAGATCGACAACAACTTCAATCGCATGAGAATCTTCTCCTGATCAGGCGGCTTTGCCGCGCGCGCTCAGTGTCGCGCGGGTTCGACCTCAATGTACTGCCGGCTGAGCTCCGGCGGCACGGGGGAATCCAGCAGGGCACAGGTCAGGCGCAGGGTGTCGGCCGCCGCGGGATGCAGGACCGGACCCTCGGTGAGCGCGCATGCGGCGTCGAACCACCGGCGCACCAGCACCGGCCGCAGCAACCAAGGCATGGCTTGCAGCACGCGCAGTGCGCGCAGGGTGGCATCGATGTCGTGGCGCTCACGCGCAGGCAGCGCAAAGCGCCCCCACCAAGGCGCCACCACGCTGTCGTACCAGGTCTGGCCGGCGGACTCGAGGCCGGTCAGGTCCAGGGTCAGCTCGGGCGAGGGCACCATGTGGGAGAGGAAGGCGCTGTACAAGCAGATCTTCAGCGAATAGCCGTCGTCCAACTCGCTCAGCTCGGTCTCCGCCGCGGCGGGGGCGGCAACGGCACTGCCGGCCAGCAGGTGGCGCAGGGCGACCCAGCGCAACTGATCCATCTGCGAAACCATCCCGTCGGCTGTCATCACCCGCCGGGCTGCGCCGACCACGGCGTGGCGCAACTCGACAGGCCCCGGCGCCAGCTGCCGCGCCAGGGTCTCGAACCACGGCAGGCGATGCGGTTGCGGCAGGGCCAGCACATCGCCCAGCAGGCGCTCGGCGTCGGCCAGTCCGCGCGTTTCCTGCGACCACATCTCGCGCTCGCGCCGACTCTCGGGCGCCAGCATCAGCGCCAGCACCGCAGCCTGCCACTGCGCTGGCTCGCTCAATGCGCGCAGGCGACCCAGCCCCTCGCGCAAGGCAGGATCGCTTCGGTCGATGCGCGGGGCCTGCACATGGACCAGATTGACCGCGCGAGGCAGGGTGGAAGGCGAAACCGACATGTCAGTGATTGCAACACGAACCGCCGTCCCTGCGCGACTGGCAAGGACCCGGGCTTGGAGGGGTGGCGCTCAAACGGGCGCAAAACGCCAGCGCTCGAAACCGCCGCGCCGCAAAGTGCAGGCCGGGCAGACGCCGCAACCATGGCCCCAGGCGTGGCGCTGCCCGCGCTGACCGAGATAGCAGGTGTGGGTGTGCTCGACGATCAGGGCGCTCAGCGCCGGGCCGCCCAGGCGCTCGGCCAACGCCCAGGTGGCCGCCTTGTCGATGAACATCAGCGGCGTCTCCAGCGTCATCGGCTGGCCCAGGCCCAGGCTCAAGGCGACCTGCATGGCCTTGAGGGTGTTGTCGCGGCAGTCCGGGTAGCCGGAGTAGTCGGTCTCGCACATGCCCGCCACCAGAACCGACATGCCGCGGCGGTAAGCCAGTGCGGCCGCCAGGGTCAGGAACAGCAAATTGCGGCCCGGAACGAAGGTGTTGGGAAGGCCATCGGCCTGCATCTCGATGGCGCGCTGCGTGGTCAAGGCGCTGTCACCGAGCTGGGCCAGCACGCCGGCGTCGACCAGATGATCATCGCCCAAGCGCTTGGCCCAGTGCGGGAACTGCGCCGCCAGTTCATGCCGCACGATCAGGCGGCAGTCGAGTTCGATGCGGTGGCGCTGGCGGTAGTCGAAAGCGACCGTCTCGACGCGGCTGTAGCGCTCCAGAGCCCAGGCCAGGCAGGTGGTCGAGTCCTGGCCCCCGGAGAACAGCACCAGGGCGGCGCGCGGGTCGGTCATGGCGGTCGACCCTCCAAGGCTCAGAGGCGAACCTGCCCGTCGCCCAGGACCACCCACTTTAGCGAGGTCAGACCCTCCAGGCCGACCGGTCCGCGGGCGTGCAGCTTGTCGGTGCTGATGCCGATCTCGGCGCCCAAACCGTACTCGAAACCATCGGCGAAGCGCGTGCTGGCGTTGACCATCACGCTGGCCGAATCGACCTCGCGCAGGAAGCGCATGGCACGCGCGTGATGGCTGGTCAGGATCGCATCGGTGTGGTGCGAGCCATAGCGGTTAATGTGGGCAATGGCCTGATCGAGGGAGTCGACCAGCTTGATGCTGATGATGGGCGCGAGGTATTCCTCGGACCAATCGGCCTCGGTCGCGTCGACCAGCCGCGCGCCGGGCACGCCGGCCAGGATCGCCTTGGCACGCGGGCCACAGCGCATCTCGATGTCCTTGGCGGCGAACATCGCGCCCAGCCGCGGCAGGAAGGCGGCCGCGACGTCACGGTGCACCAGCAGCGATTCGGCCGCATTGCAAGGGCTGACTTTCTGTGTCTTGGCGTTGTCGGTCACGCGCAGCGCCAGTTCGAGATCGACCTCGGCATCAACGTAGACGTGGCAGTTGCCATCGAGATGCTTGATCACCGGCACCTTGGCTTCGGCGCTGATGCGCGCGATCAGGCCCTTGCCGCCGCGCGGAATGATGACGTCGACGAACTCGGGCATGGCAATCAGGCAACCGACCGCCGCGCGGTCGGTGGTCGACACCAGTTGCACCGCCTCCGGAGGCAGGCCGGCATCGAGCAGCGAGGCTTGCACCACCTGGGCCAGGGCCAGATTGCTGTGCAGCGCCTCGGAGCCGCCGCGCAGGATGGCCGCATTGCCACTCTTGATGGCCAGCGACGCGGCCTCGATGGTCACGTTGGGCCGGCTCTCGTAGATCATGCCGAAGACGCCCAGCGGCACGCGCATGCGGCCGACGCTGATGCCGCTGGGCCGGCGCTGCAGGCTGCTGATCTCGCCCACCGGATCGGGCATCGCGGCGAGCTGCTCGCAACCCTCGGCCACGGTATCGATGACTTGCTGTGTCAGTTGCAGGCGATCGACCAGCGCAGGCGCCAGCCCCGCCGCCGCGGCAGCCGCCAGGTCCTGTGCGTTGGCGGCCAGCACGACAGCGCTCCCGGTGCGAAGGCGCTGCGCCAAGGCCACCAGTGCGTGGTTGCGGGCTGCCGTCGAGGCCGCCGCCATCGCCCGCGACGCTGCGCGCGCTGCAGCCCCAACATGGGCCATGTAGGCCGGAATGTCGCTCGATTCCATGGCCGGATTGTCCCTCAGCCGATCCAGGCCAGCACGCCCAACCAGCCCGTCAGAGTGGCCACGAAGGCCAGGGTCGAAAACACGATCGCCGCAGTGGCCTCGCCCTTGAGCGTGTTGTAACGCTGGGCAAAGACCAGCGGGTTGCTGCCGACGGGCAGGGCCGCCATCACCACCAACACCCCCAAGGGAACCCCGGCCAGGCCGAAGCCCCAGTGCGCCACCACCAGCACCAAGCCCGGCAGCGCCAGCAGCTTCAGGCCAGCCAGCCCGAGCGCCCCCCGCAGGTGGCCACTCACACCGTAGTAGGCCAGCGACAGGCCGATCAGAACCAGGCATACCGGCACCACCGCGGAGCCCAGGACCAGCAGGGTTTCGTCGACAACCGGGTGCAGACCCAGCCCACCGGCGTTCCAGGCCAGACCGACCAGCACGGGCAACATCACGGGGTGGATCACAGTGTTGCGCAGTGTCGTCAGCAAGGTTGCGCGAAAGCCCGTGGCGACAGCGCCACCCCGGCGCGCCGCGCTGGCCAGATCGAGCTCTGCCAGCGCGGTGGCCAAGGACAGCAACACCAGGGCATGCAGGCTGATCAGGGCGATATGGATGGCCAGGCCCGCTTCGCCGAACAAAGCCGCGGCCAACGGGATGCCCAGCTGCACCGAATTGCCGAAGCTGGCCGAGATGGCGCGCACAGCTGGCGCGGCCGCACCGTCGCGTTGCAGGGCACCGCGCCAGCGCTGCCAGGCGTAGACCAGCAACAGCATGCCGATCGCCGGCAGGAAGAAGGCGCCCACGGTGCGCCACGGCAGCGCTGCGAAGTCCAGGCGGACTGTCGTGCGCAGCAGCAGTGCCGGGATGAAGACGTAGAGCGCCGCGTTGCTCAGCACTCGCGCGGGGTCGCTGCTGTCATTGCCCGCGCCGAGCCAGCGCATGCGCCCCGCGCCCCAGCCCAGCGTGACGATGAACAGTATCGCCAGCAGCTTGTAGAGCACCGCCAGCGTCATGGCATCACCGGGCGCCCGTGCGCGCCGCCGTCGCTTTCGGCGCGATCGAGCCAGCGGCTGTGCAGGTGGGAACCGAGCAAGTCGTTCATCGCGTGCTCAATGATAGGTTGAGAGAACACGGCAAGCCGGCGGCGACCTGGCTGGCGCGGGGCGCGCAGGATGTGGGCCTTCGTCAACCCTTTCACGCAATTGCCCAGACCAGCCCACTCTCGCGCCCTGGCGCGCCTTGGCCCGCCTTAGCATCCGGCCTCGATTGTTTGACGCGCCCGACCCGGACGCAGAGGTCGCACATGAACGCACACTCGACACGAAGCTTTGGTCACCGCAGGTCGGTGCGGCCGGCGGGTCCTGCCCGGCCGTGGGCCCGTATGCGCTGGGGTCTTGTGGCGTGGCTCCTCGGCGTGGCCATTCCCGCCCTGGCCTGGGAGCCGACGGCGCCGGTGGAACTGGTGGTGCCGGCGGGCACCGGCGGCGGCGCAGATTTGATGGCGCGCTTCATCCAGCAGGCCGTGACAAAGCACGGGCTGATGAAACAGCCGCTGACCGTCGTCAACAAGACCGGCAATTCGGGCGCCGAAGGCTTTCTCGATGTGAAGGCAGCACGCGGCAACCCGCACAAGCTGATCATCACGCTGTCGAGCCTATTCACGACGCCCTTGGCCACGGGCACGGACTTCAATTGGCGCGACATCACGCCGGTGCAGATGTTGGCGCTGGACCAGTTTGTGCTGTGGGTCAACGCGGAGTCGCCGCACAAGTCGGCCAAGGACCTGATGGACGCCCTGCGGGCGGGCCCGCGCGGCAGCGTCAAGCTGGGCGGCACAGGCAGCAAACAAGAAGACCAGTTGATCAGCGTGCTGCTCGAAACCGCGGCCTCGACACGCCTGAGCTACCAGCCGCTCAAGGGTGGCGGCGATGTGGTCCGGGCTTTGGCCGAGCGCCAGGTCGACATCACCGTCAACAACCCGATCGAGGCCGCCAAACTCTGGGCCGAAGGCAAGGTGCGGCCTTTGTGTGTGTTCGACGGCAAGAAGCTGGAGTACTTCGGCAAGATCGCCGCCAACCAAAGCTGGAACGACCTGCCGACCTGCATGTCGTTCGGCATCCCGGTGGAGTACCTGATGATGCGCGGCATCTTCATGTCACCCGGGGCCAGCCCAGCCCAGGTGGCTTACTACGTCCAGGTACTCGACAAGGTCCGCGCACTGCCCGAGTGGCGCGAGTTCATGGCCCAGGGCGCCTTCAAGCCCTCCGCGATGAGCGGCGAGCCCTTCGTGGCCTGGCTCGACAAGGCCGAGAGCTTTCACCGCGTCGTGATGCGCGAGGCCCGGCTGACCTATGCCTACGCCGCTGCGGCGCCCGCAGCCGCGCCTGCCGCGTCAGCGGCAGGCGCGGGCGCTGTGCAACCGCCGCCCAAAGACAAGAAGTAGGTCAGGGGCCTGGCCGCACGATGCGGCGCTGGCTCAGGCCGCCTTCTTGCGCGCCGCTTTCGCAGCCGCCGGCGCCTTGGGCGCTCGCGGCTCGAACTCGAAGATCACTTTGCCCTCTTTCTTGTCGTAGGCCAGGCGCGCCTTGAACTTGCGCCGCGTCTTGTTGGAGACGAAGTTCTCGAGCAAGGCCGTCCGGCCGCTGGCCAGCAAGCCCGACATCTCCTCGCGTGCCACCGGCTGTTGCAGGATGATCTTGCCGCTCTTGAAATCGCAAGTGATGTGGGCGCCCACGGCGTGTTCGCAGACATAGCTGCTGCCATGCTCGAAAACGTGGCCCTGGCACTTCGGGCAAGCACCCAGGCTTTGCTGGGCGCTGAAGTCCACGGGCTCGCCGTCGCCCTGCTTGGCGTCATCGCCGAAGTCGAACTCGAGCTTCCAGTTGGCGATCTCATCGTCTCGCACCAGCTTCATCTCGGCCGTGAAGGGCCAGCCGGCCTTGGAGCGGAAACCCTCCAGCGGGCCGATCTTCTTGTCACGCAGGAAGATATCGGCCTCGGTGGTCTCGAAAGCGCGGCCGGCGGGGATCTTGGTGATCGAGAAGCCGCAGCCTGTGCCGTCGGTGACTGATGCCTGCCCGGCGCAGGCAAAGCGGCGGTAGTTCTCCTTGACCACACCGCCACAGTTCGGGCACGGCGTGGCCAGCGTCGCGTAGTCGCCCGGAATGGTGTCGCGGTCGTACTCCTTGGCCTTCTTGACGATGCGTTCGGCCATGGCCGCGATCTCGGCCATGAAGGTGCTGCGCTTCAGACGCCCATGCTCCATCTCGGCCAACTGGTACTCCCAGTTGCCGGTGAGTTCGGGCTTGGTCAGGTCCTCGATGTCCAGACCGCGCAGCAGGGTCATCAACTGGAAGGCCTTGGCGGTGGGCACCAGTTCGCGGCCGTCGCGGTACATGTACTTCTCGAACAGCAGGCCTTCGATCACCTGGGCCCGCGTTGCCGGTGTGCCCAGGCCCTTCTCGGCCATGGCTTCGCGGAATTCGTCGTCGTCGATCAGCTTGCCCGCGCCCTCCATCGCCGACAACAAGGTGGCTTCGGTGTAGCGCGCCGGCGGCTTGGTCTTGAGCGCGTTGACGTCGACGCTCTCGGTGCGCACCACTTCGCCGGGCTGTACGGCGACGAGGTTGGCGTCGTCTTCCTGCGCCTCTTTGCCGTAGACCGCCAGCCAGCCTGGCTTGACCAGCACCTTGCCGTTGGTCTGGAAGAGGTGCTCCTTGGCGCCGACCTTGACAGTCGAGATGCGCGTCGTGACCATCGATTCGGCGCTGGGGTAGAACACCGCCAGGAAGCGCTTGACCACCAGGTCGTAGAGCTTGGCCTCGATCTCGGTCAGGCTCTTCGGCGCCTGCAGGGTCGGGATGATGGCGAAGTGGTCCGACACCTTGGCGTTGTCGAAGACCCGCTTGATCGGCTTGACATAGCCCTCCTTCAGTGCCTTGGCGGCATGGCCGGCCAGCGGGCGCAGCGGACCCGGCAGGTCTTCCTTGCTGAGCATCGTCATGGTGTCCTTGACGACTTTGACGTAGTCCTCCGGCAGCGCGCGCGAGTCGGTCCGCGGGTAGGTCAGCACCTTGTGCTTCTCGTACAGCGCCTGGGCCAGCGACAGCGTCGTCTTGGCCGAAAAACCGAAGCGTGAATTGGCCTCACGCTGCAAGGTCGTCAGGTCGTACAGCAGCGGGCTGGCCTGGGTGCTCGGCTTGGCTTCTTCCGTCACCGTGGCGGGCTGGCCACGACAGGCCTGGGCGATGGCCTGCGCGTCGGACTCGTTCCAGAGTCGGTCGGCGCGGCGCTCGGCATCTTCGTCTTTCTTGAACTTCGGCTCGAACCACTTGCCTTCGTACTCGCCGGCCTGCGCCGCGAAGCTGGCCTTGACCTCCCAGTACGGGCGCGAGACATGCTTGCGGATCTTCTCTTCGCGCTCGACCACGATCGACAGCGTGGGCGTCTGCACCCGACCGACCGTGGTGAGAAAGAAGCCGCCGTCGCGGGAGTTGAAGGCCGTCATCGCCCGCGTGCCGTTGATGCCGACCAGCCAGTCGGCCTCGCTGCGGCTGCGAGCGGCGTCGGCCAGGCCGAGCATCTGCTTGTCACTGCGCAAGGCCTCGAAGCCGTCGCGGATGGCCTGCGGCGTCATGCTCTGCAGCCACAGACGGGTGATCGGTTTGTCGATCGGCTTCTTCTCGCTGCCGGCGTATTGCACGATCAGGCGAAAGATCAGCTCGCCCTCGCGCCCCGCGTCGCAGGCGTTGACCAAGTCGGTCACATCCTTCCTCTTGACCAGCTTGACCACCGCGTTCAGGCGCGACTTGGCCTTGTCGATCGGCGCCAGGTCGAAGTGCGGCGGCACCACCGGCAGGTTGGCGAAGCTCCACTTGCCGCGCTTGACGTCGAACTCCTCCGGCGCCTTGATCTCGACCAGGTGGCCGACGGCCGAGGTGACGACGTAGCGCTCGTTCTCGAAGTACTCGGCGTACTTCTCGAACTTGCCCGCGCTCGGCGTCAGCGCGCGCACGATGTCCTGCGCCACGCTGGGCTTCTCGGCAATGATCAGTGACTTGCTCATGTTCTGTGTTCTTCCTGTTCAAGATCGCCGCCGCGGCGGCGATTCAAGCTGACTTACATACAATCCGGCCTCTCGCGCGCACGCACACACGCGCGCGCACCCATGAATTCAATGTACTCAATGAAAACTGACAGTACCGAACGGGCCGTTTCGAGCCCCGCCGACACCCGCCCGCAAGCGCCTCGCAACGGCTCGGGTCGGCGCATCCAGGTGCGTCGCTCGGGCATTCACGGCAAGGGCGTGTTCGCACTGCAGGCGCTCGCCAAGGGCGAGACGGTGATCGAATATACCGGCGAGGTCATCAGCTGGCGCGAGGCCCTGCGGCGCCATCCGCATGACCCCCAGGACCCGCATCACACCTTCTACTTCCACATCGACGACGCACACGTCATCGACGCCAAGATTGGCGGCAACGCGGCGCGCTGGATCAACCACGCCTGCAGTCCGAATTGCGAAGCCGACGAGGACGGCGGCCGGGTCTTCATCAAGGCGCTGCGCAAGATCGCACCCGGCGAAGAGTTGTTCTACGACTACGGCCTGACGATCGACGAGCGCTACACGCCCAAGCTGAAAAAGCAGTACGAGTGTCGCTGCGGCACGCGCGATTGCCGCCATACCTTGCTGGCCCCCAAGCGGTGAGCCCCGACGCTGTCGCACCCCTGAGCGGCACCCCCGGCACGTCCACCCCGGGCGCGCCGGGCAGCTCGCACACCCGCTTGGCCTGGCGGTCCGAAAGCCTGTGGCAACAGCTGGAACCTCACTTGCCGGGCCTGTCGGTCGAGATCCTGGCCAGCGCTGAATCGACCAACAGCCTGCTGCTCGAACGCGCGCGCCAGGGCGGCGGGCGCGCCGATGCGCCGGTGACGACGCCGGGCGAGTTGGAGGTGATGCGCTCGCAGGGGCGTGATGTGAATGACCTGGGCACGGAGGCGGGGCCGTTCGGCCGCCGCGCCGGCGATACCCAGCCGACCCTGTTGGTGGCAGAGCACCAGACCCTGGGCCGCGGTCGCCAGGGCCGCACCTGGCTGGCCAGCGCGGGCGCCTCCCTGACCTTCTCGATCGGTCTGCCGCTGTCGCCGCGCGACTGGTCGGGCCTGTCGCTGGCCGTCGGCGTGACGCTGGCCGATGCGCTCGACGCCCCGGACCCGGGGCGTGCCGCGCGCCTGCAACTCAAGTGGCCCAACGACTTGTGGCTGACCGACCCGCTGGCCACCGGATCGCTGGGGCGCAAGCTGGGTGGCGTCCTGATCGAGACCGTGGCCGTCGGCAAGCAACGCATGGTGGTGGTGGGCGTGGGTCTGAACATCACGGCCCTGCCCCCGGCCCAGCCGCGCGAATTGAGCCACGGCTATGCCTGCCTTCAGGAGCTGGACCCGCCAGCCACGGCGCCCGCTGCGCTGCACCGGGTGGCGCTGCCCTTGATCAAGGCCTTGCACCAATTCGAACGCGAGGGCTTCGCCGGCTTCGCAGCGGCCTACGCGCGTCGCGACCTGCTGCGCGGCCAGCCGGTGACTGCCATCGATCCGACGCGCCCCGCGGGTGCCCTCGAAGGCACTGTCGAAGGCGTATCGCGCAGCGGCTCGCTGCTGCTGCGCGTCGGCTCGTCATTGCACCTGGTGTCCAGCGGCGAGATCAGTGTGCGCCTGGCGGCCAAACCGGCCGCGGCCTGACGCTGGCATGCTGCGCGCCCTGGTCGCGGTGTTGCTGGTGGCCAACCTGGGCTTCTGGGCCTGGAGCACGGGGGTGCTGGAAAGCCTGGGCTGGGCGCCGTCCCGCGAACGAGATCCCGCGCGCCTGGCGCTGCAAGTGGGCGCAGAAACAGTTCGCGTACTGCCGCCGGACAGCGTCGTGGCGGCTGCCAGCGCCGCCGCCGCGGCCAGCGCAGCGGTCGCCACCAGCCCGACCCCTGCACCCGGCGCCGAGGTGCGCGGCGGGCCGTCGCAATGCCTGGAGACCGGGCCGCTGCCGGCCGCCGTGATGGCCAGCACCGAGCGCGTCCTGCTGGCCGGCGGTCTGGCCGATGGCAGCTGGGTCCGTCGCAGTGTGGATCTGCCGGCGCAATACGGCGTCGTGCTCGGCCCCTTCAACAGCAACGAGGCGCTGCGCAACAAGCGCGAAGAGATCGCCCGCCTGCGCCTGCCGCTGGAGGCGGTGACCTTGCCCCCCGCGAGCCTGGGCGCGACGCCACAGTCTGGCTTGGTGCTGGGCCGCTACGACAACCGCGCCGCAGCCGACAGCGCGCTGGCCGGCTACAGCCAGCGTGGGGTGCGTACCGCGCGCGCGCTGCAGCTGAGCCCCGCCAGCAGCGAGTTTCAGTTGCGCCTGGACAGTGCCACGCCGGTCCAGGCTCAGCTGCTGCGTACGCTCAGCGCTGACCTGGCGGGCGCGGCTTTTGCACCTTGCGCGCCGAGCCAGGCCGCGCCCCGCTAGACGCGCCGGCCAGCACCGCCGAGGCCGCCAGCAAGGCAAGCAACCACGCAGCGCTCATCGCGCCACCGCCACCGCTGGAGGCGGTAGGCGGTGCAGGCGGGGGATTGGCGGGTCGATCCGGCCCGCTGGCTGCCGCCACGCGCAACTCCGGCGTGTCCAGGACGACCGCGGGCCACACCGGGGGCTGGTAGCTCGTCGGCGCTGCGGCATAGGCCAAGGCCTGCACCACGTCGAGCAGGCCCGCGCCGCAGGTGGTGGCGGTGCACAGGCAACGGCCGGGGTTGCTGTCGCTGCAGGTACGCATCCCGCTCACGCTGGAGCTGACGTGCGGGCGCGAAGACCGCACAAGGCCCTGCTCGATCTGACTCACCGACAAGGCGGGGTTGACCGACAGCATCAGGCTGACAGCGCCGCTCACGATCGGCGCAGAAAAACTGGTGCCGAAGTGGTTGAAATAGCAATTGGCGCCGGCCCGGCTGCAGTCCGACGAGGTCGTCGCCGCGTCGTTGCCGAGGGTCAGGATGCCACTGTCGGCCAGTGAGTTCAGGCCCAGCGCGGTACCCCAGGCACCGTCGCCATCGTCGCCGCCAACAGTCGACAGCGCGAGCGCAGCGCCGAAGGCCGAGTAGGTGGTCTTGAAGCCATCGCGGTTGAGCGCACCGACACCGACAGCGCGTTGGCAATTGGCCGGCCGCGTCGGCGCGCCCCACCCGTTGCCCGCAGCCGCAACCACCACGGCCCCGACCGCGCCACCGGCAAAGACCACGCCGCGCAACTCGTCGATCGCGGCCTGGTAGGCCGCGCCGCAGGCCGCGCTGCCGCCAAAGCTGATGTTGATGATCCGCGCTGGGTTGGGGTTGCGCGGCACGAACTCGACGCACCCGCCGGCGCCATCGCTGCGCTTGCAGACATCGTCGCGCCCGACGGCCCAGCGCATGCCGTCGATGATGTCGGCCACGTCGGCGCCGCACTTGCCGGCTACGCGCACCGGCAGCACGCGGCCGTTCCAGTTGATCCCCGCCGCGCCGACGCGGTTGTCCGTGCGCGCCGCGACGATGCCGGCGATCACGGTGCCGTGCCAGGAGCTGTCGGCCACTTCGCAATCGCCGTAGCGCACCGGATCGCCGCTGCGATCGGCCTGGCTGACCCAGTCACCGGGGTCGCGTGCGTCGGCATCGCGGCCGTCACCGTCGTTGGCATAGCCGCGCTGGGCAGCCGCGTCCCAGTCGCTCACGAAGTCATAGCCCGGCAGGACCGCGCCGCCGAGGCAGGTCGGCGTGACGTTGCCGAGATCCGGGTGGCAGGTGATACCGGAATCGAGCACCGCCACGACAGCTTCGGCGCTGCCAGTGCTACCGCTCAGCCAGGCTGGAAGGTAGCCCGGCACACCGCGCAGGCGGTCATCGATCGCATTCGCATTGCTGCCTCGAACGGCTTGCAGCCACCATTGGCCGGCGATGCCGGCGAAATGCGGATCGGACGGGGCATTCGCAGCCACCGCCTGGCGTTGCTCCCGCGTGTTCAGTCCCACCCAGGCGACTTCGGGCCGTGCCGTCATGCGCGCCGCCACGCGGGCGGCCTGCTCGGCGGACAAAGGCCGGGCAAAGCGCAGCACCTGTGCACTGGCCCCCACGGGGTCGCGGCGCGGCGCGGCATGGCCCCAGCTCGGCAACTCGCTCAACACCACCGCGTCTTGGCGCAGGTCGGCCAACAGACGGTCCCAGCGCAACGCTTCCGGCGCGACGCTGCTGCCGCCACGCGCCAGAGCGCGCTCGCGCGCGACGGCCTGGTGGCTCGGCGCGTCGCGCAGTTGAATGATGAGCCCGTGCACAGGACTGGCCCGCTCGGCACTCCGCGGCGCGGCCACGCCAGCGCCCGCCAGCAGCGTCAAAACGAGCCCGACGACCCTGCCAACCGATCGGCGGTGATTGAAGATAGGCATCCACATCGACGCCGATTATCCGTCGGCCGCGATAGGTGTTGAGGGAGGATCAGTCGCGACCCGGCCTGGGTCGGGCAAGGGCCAAGCTGGCCAGCGACAAGGCCAGCAGCCAAGCCCACGACATGGCGCCGCCGCCACCGCCACCGCCACCGCCGGGGACACTGCCGGCAACGCCAGCGCCGCCACTCGCGGCGACCACCGTGACAGCGAAGTCGGTCGCCGTGGCGAGACCGCGGTCGTCAACCAGGGCCAGCTGCACGGTGAAGCGGCCTGTCGCACTCGGCGTCAGCGTCGCCGTCACGCCATCGCTTGCGCCTCCCAAGGCACTCACGATGCCGCCGCCGTCAACAATCGTCCAGCGCCGCGATACGACGCTGCGCCCCGCCGGAACCACAGATCCGGTCGATGACAGGGTGAGGCTCTGGCCGGCCTCGGGCGCGGCGGGCGCCGCACTCACGCTCGGCTGCACGGCGGGTGCGCTGCCCAGCACCGCGCGCACAGCCGCGTCGGCGTCGAGCATGCCCGCGCCGCAGGTGCTGGTCGTGCAGTAACACTGCAACTGGTCGACCGTGCCCGGCGCCCGGCAGGTCTGAATCGGTCCGCTCGTCGGATCGTCGTCCGCGCCACTGGTCGGGAACCCGCGCGCCGTCGATTGAATGGCGCTGAGCACCTGCGCGGGTGTGAGGTTGGGGTTGACCGAGAACATCAACGCCGCCGTCCCTGCCACCAGTGGCGATGAAAAACTGGTGCCGACGCTGGGATTGACGCTGTCGGAGTAGGTGGAACTCGCCGGACCTCGGGTACCGCTGTCAATCGTGGTCAGGATCGGGTACAGGCACGGCTCGCCGGCACCGACATTGACGCAATTGCCGCCCGGCGCGGCAATCTTCAGGATCGCGCCGACGTCGGAAAAGCCGACTTTCGTACCAATGTGGCGCAAGGCGGCGACGCCGATTACGCCCTGGCAGTTGGAAGGCGAGCCGGGAGCGCGACCGGCACTGTTCCCGGCTGCGGCGACGACCACCGCGCCTCGCGCGAGCGCCACATTGACGGCGTCCTGCTCGGTCTGCGAGCAGGCCCCATCGCTGCCCAGGCTCAGGTTGATGACCTGGGCCGGGTTCGGGTTGGCCGGCACACCGGCCACTGAATCGCCCGCGGCCCAGCGGATCGCCGCGGCGACGTCAGACGTGTCGCCAAAGCACTTGCCCAGCACGCGCACCGGCAGGATGCGCACATGGCGGCCCGCGCCGGCCATGCCCACGCCGTTGTTGGTGGCAGCCGCCGTGATCCCAGCCACTTGCGTGCCGTGCCAGGAGCTGTCGGAAACGTCGCAGCCGGAGAAGAGCGCGGTGGCGGCGTCGGCCCGGGTGACCCAATCGCCTGGGTCGCTGGGGTCGTTGTCGCGACCATTGCCGTCGTTGGCGACCGTGCGATCGCTGACGAAGTCGTAGCCGGCGAGCAACTTGCCGGCCAGGTCCGGGTGGTTGGTGCGAACGCCCGTGTCGAGGACCGCCACGACGATGTCGCGGTTGCCGGTGTGGAGGTCCCAGGCCGTTACCGAGTTGATCGACGACCTTGCCTGCGCGGTCGGGGCCTGCAGATACCACTGCCCAGCCGCCGGGCCATTGCCCGCCACTGTGGTGAAGCGCGGGTCGTTGGGCACCGAGACGCGCCGCATGCGCCGGTCGGGCTCGGCATACTCGACATCCGGATCGGCGGCCAGGCGCGCCGCGAGCGCACGCGAATCGAGGCCGTGAGCGGGGTCGGCGCGCACCACCTGAACTCGCTCTGCGACGGCCGCACCAGCGTACAGCAGCAACCCACTGCGCGTGCCCAGCATCGCCGCGCGGCCGGTCAGCACGCGAGCGGCCTCGGTCGACGAGGCATTGGCCGCCAGGGCATGCGCACGCATTGACGACACACCGTCCTTGAACTTGACGATCACCCGCGGCTCGCCCGCGTCACCGGGCAGCGCCAATGGCCGCGGCGAAGCGCGCTCAGCGTGGCCGAAGGGCGCGACGCCGAGCAGCACCAGCGCGAGGACAGAGGTGGACAAGCGCTGGTTCATGGTGCGCAGTCTAGGCGCGGCGCAGTCGCAAAGGAGAGCCCAGTCGCAAAGACCATTGCCGGGCGCGAGCATCGGCCATGAAAAAGGGCCGCTTGCGCGGCCCTCTTGCGATTGGTTGCATGTGCCGGCTCAGCGCCCGACCACCCGCACCATCTCCAACACCTTGTTCGAGTAGCCCCACTCGTTGTCGTACCAGGCAACCACCTTGACGAAAGTCTTGTCCAGCGCAATGCCCGCGTCGGCATCGAACACGCTGGTGCAAACCTCGCCCCGGAAGTCGCTGGCCACGACCTTGTCGTTGGTGTAGCCGAGCACGCCTTTCATCGGCCCCGCAGCCGCCGACTTCATGGCATTGCAGATGTCCTCATAGGTGGCCTCCTTGATCAGCTCGACGGTCAGGTCGACGACCGAGACGTCGGAGGTCGGCACGCGGAAAGCCATACCGGTGATCTTCTTGTTCAGCTCCGGGATCACCACACCGACGGCCTTGGCCGCACCGGTGCTGCTCGGGATGATGTTCTCGAGGATGCCGCGGCCGCCGCGCCAGTCCTTGTTGCTCGGGCCGTCGACGGTTTTCTGCGTTGCCGTCGCGGCGTGCACCGTGGTCATCAGGCCGCGTTTGATGCCGAAGCTGTCGTTCAGCACCTTGGCGACCGGGGCCAGGCAGTTGGTGGTGCAGCTCGCGTTGCTGATGATGGCCTGGCCGGCATAGGTCTTGTCGTTGACGCCGTAGACGAACATCGGCGTGTCGTCCTTGCTGGGCGCCGACTGGATCACCTTCTTCGCGCCCGCATCGAGGTGCTTCTGGCAGGTTTCCTGGGTCAGGAAAAGGCCAGTGGCCTCGACCACGACGTCCGCGCCGACCTCCCCCCACTTCAACTCGGCCGGGTCCTTCACCGCCGTCAGGCGGATGCGCTTGCCGTTGACGATCAGGGTGGTGCCGTCCACCGCGATGCTGCCCTTGAAGCGGCCGTGCACCGAGTCGTACTGCAGCATGTAGGCCAGATAGTCGGGCTCGAGAAGGTCGTTGATGGCCACGACCTCGATATCGTTGGCGAAGTTCTGCACTGCGGCACGAAACACCATGCGGCCGATGCGGCCGAAGCCGTTGATACCTACCTTGATCGTCATGTCGTGGACTCCGTTGGGGAAAGAAAGGGGTCAGCGGCGGTCATGGCTTGCAGCCGAGCTGGCCCTTGGACTTGTTCTCGAAATAGCCCAGCGGCGCCGGGCACTCGAGCTTGGCCGTCGGTAGCGCGGTGCCGGCCTTGGCCGAGCAGGCGAACGCACCGGTCTTCTTGTTCGTGCTCTTGGCGTCGAGCATCCAACCCGGCGGGCAGTTGGGACTCGTCGCCCTGGCCGGTGCCGCGCCCGTCGCCACAGGCGCCGGGGCCGTGACGACCAGCGAAGCGGTCTGGTTCTTCCCCACGCACTTCAAGGTCGGCATTGCCGTCTTCGGCTCGATCATCAGCTTGTACTCGCCGGCCTTGGCATAGCTGCGCGATGTCACCAGGGGCACATCCTTCAGCTGGTTGATCTTGAAATCCTGCGTCTGGCCGTCGCCGAAATGCACGCGCACGTTGCAATTCGGGTTGTCGGCGCTGTCGAAGCTGCCGGTGATCCGGACCGGCTCGCCGACCTTGACGCTGGCGGGCTCGAGCTTGATGCCCGAGAGGGTTTGCGCAGCGGCCACGCCGCAGAAGACGGTCACAGCAGCGAGGGTCACTCGTTTGTGCATGAGGGGTTTCTCCAGAGTCGTTGCTCTCGGGCGCTCAGCGCGCGAGTACCTTGCGCACGGTGTCCGCCACGTTCTGCGCGGTGAATCCGAAGTGCTTGAACAGCACCGGTGCCGGCGCGCTTTCGCCATAGGTGTCGATGCCGACGACGGCGGCGCAGCCGTACTTCCACCAGCCGTCGGTGACGCCGGCTTCGACCGCAATGCGCGGCAGTTTGGCCGGCAACACCTGGGTCTTGTAGGCCACGCTCTGGCGGTCGAACACGGTTGTGCTGGGCATCGAGACCACCCGCACCGCGATGCCATGCTCGACGGCGAGCAGTTGCTGGGCGTGCAGCGCAAGTTGCACCTCACTGCCGGTGGCGATGATCACGGCCTGAGCGGCCTTCTTCACGCCTACTTCGCCCGGCTCGGCCAGCACATAGGCGCCCTGGCTGATCGTGTCCAGGGCCGCCTTGGGCAGGTAGGGCAGGTTTTGTCGCGACAACAGCAAGGCGCTCGGCCGCGCCCGGTTGCCCAGCGCGACGGCCCAGGCCACCGCGGTTTCCACGGTGTCAGCCGGGCGCCAGACATCCAGGCCCGGCATCAGGCGCAGGCTGGCGGCGTGCTCGACGCTCTGGTGCGTCGGCCCGTCTTCGCCCAAGCCGATGCTGTCGTGGGTGAAGACATGGATCACGCGCAACTTCATCAGCGCAGCCATGCGGATTGCGTTGCGGCTGTAGTCGGCGAAGGTCAGGAAGGTGCCGCCATAGGGGATCAGGCCGCCGTGCAGGGCCACGCCGTTCATGACCGCGGCCATGCCGAATTCGCGCACGCCGTAGTTGATGTGGCGGCCGCCGTTGGGCGTGCCGAGCGAGTCAAAGCGCAGGGCCGTCGCGCTGCTGGTGTTCGTCAGGTTCGAGCCGGTCAAGTCGGCCGAGCCGCCGAGCAATTCGGGCAGGGCTTTGGTGAAGGCTTCGAGTGCGAGCTGACTGGCCTTGCGCGAGGCCACGGTCTCGGCCTTGGCGTGTGCGGCCACCATCGCGTCGACGACCGTCTGGGCAAAGCCTTTGGGCAAGTCGCCGCGGGTACGGCGGGCGAACTCGGCTGCCAGCTCGGGAAACGCGGCCTTGTAAGCGGCCATCATCGCGTCCCACGTGGCTTCGGCCTCGGCGCCGCAGTCCTTCGCGTCCCAGGCGTTGTAGGCCGCCTCGGGGATCACGAAGGGCTCGTGCGTCCAGCCGAGGGCCGCGCGGGTGAGCGTGATCTCCTCGACGCCCAGGGCCTCGCCATGCGCCTTGGCCGTGCCGGCGCGGTTCGGCGAACCCCGTCCGATGCTGGTACGAGCAACGATCAGGGTGGGCCTGTCGCTGCTGCACTTGGCTTGGGCGATGGCGGCATCGACAGCGCCGACATCGTGGCCGTTGACGCCCCGGATCACGTTCCAGCCATAGGCCTCGAAGCGCTTGGCGCTGTCATCGACGAACCAGGGCTCGACACGGCCATCGATGCTGATGCCGTTGTAGTCGTAGATGGCGACCAGCTTGTTCAGTTTCCACGCCGAGGCCAGCGCGCTGGCCTCGTGGCTCACCCCTTCCATCAGGCAGCCGTCACCGAGGAAGACGTAGGTGTGGTGGTCGACGACCCGGTGGCCGGTGCGGTTGAACTCGTGCCCCAGCAGCTTCTCGGCCAGCGCCATGCCCACCGCATTCGCGAGGCCCTGGCCGAGCGGGCCGGTGGTGGTTTCCACACCGGGCGTGACACCGACCTCAGGGTGGCCCGGTGTCTTGCTGTGCAACTGGCGAAAGTTGCGCAACTCGCTCATCGGCAGGTCGTAGCCCGTCAAGTGCAGCAGCGCATACAGCAGCATCGATCCATGACCGTTGGAGAGCACGAAGCGGTCGCGCCCCGGCCACTGCGGGTGCGCGGGGTTGTGACGCAGGTGGCGACCCCACAGCGCCACGGCAATCTCGGCCATGCCCATGGGCGCACCGGGGTGGCCAGAGCTGGCTTGCTGCACCGCGTCCATGGCAAGGGCCCGGATCGCGTTGGCCATCAGCGCTTCGCGGCTGGTGCTGGTCAGGGGCGCCGGGGCAGCGGTGTCGGGAACGCGTTGGGTGTCGAGGCTGGACATGCGGGCGGGCTCGGTCGGAGCGGCTGGAGGAGGACGGTGGAGGCGCAATTTTAGGGGTCGACCCTCGGGCGGCGGGTGATCTTTGCGCGCCGCCTGGGCAGGGCCACCGCCACGCCGCGGTCTGAGCCTCTGCCACGCCTACACTGCGCGCCGATGCCCACGGTCCAGCCCCCCGCCCTGATCCTCGCCGCCGGCCGCGGTGAACGCATGCGGCCGCTCACCGACGGCTGCCCCAAACCTTTGCTGCAGGTGCGCGGCAAGGCCTTGATCGAGTGGCACCTCGAGGCCCTCGCGACCGCAGGTGTCCGTCAGGTCGTCATCAACACGGCCTGGCTCGAAGACCAGTTTCCGGCGGCGCTCGGCAACGGCGCACGCTGGGGCCTGACGATCCGTTACTCGACCGAGGGCCGCGACCATGGCGGCGCCCTCGAAACCGCCGGCGGCATCGCCAAGGCCCTGCCCTGGTTGGCCAGCCGCAGCGGCGACAGCTTCTGGGTCGTGTCGGGCGATGTCTTTCTGCCGGGCTTTGCCTTCGCCGACGCCGACGCCGCAGCGTTTGCCCACACCCATGAGTTGGCGCTCCTGTGGTTGGTGGCCAACGCGCCGCATCACCCGCAGGGCGATTTCGGTATCGACCCCGCCAGCGGCCTGGCCCGCGCGGCGCCGCCGCGCCGCACTTGGGCCAGCGTCGGCCTGTTCCGTGCCGAGATGTTTGCCGGCATCACGCCGGGCACGCGCCTGCCCTTGCGTCCCTTGCTCGACGCGGCGCTGGCGCAGAGTCGCCTGGGCGCCAGGCCATGGGATGGGGCCTGGACGGATGTCGGCACCATCGAGCGGCTGGCCACCCTGAATCACGGCGACGCCGCCGGGGGCCCGGCCCTGGGCCGCTCGATGCACGCGCTCGTCACCCCGCGTTTGCACCTGGAGCCGCAACTGGCAAGCCACGCCGCCGCGATGTTCGAGGTGCTGAGCGACCCGGCGATCTATGCGCACGAAAATGCGCCGCCGATCTCGCCCGAGTGGCTGCAGGAGCGCTACCGCAAGCTCGAGACGCGACGCTCGGCAGACGGCACCGAGCAGTGGTTGAACTGGGTGCTGCGCGGGGTGGGTGGTGACTTGCTGGGCTGCGTGCAGGCGACGGTCGAGGCCGACGGTTGTGCGTTTGTCGCCTATGAGTTGGCCAGCGCCCATTGGGGTCGCGGCCTGGCAGCCGAGGCGGTCACGGCCATGTTCGAAGAATTGCAGGCGCGCTACCAGGTGCACACGCTGCTGGCGGTCATCAAGCGCAGCAACCTGCGCTCGCGGCGTCTGCTCGAGGGACTCGGCTTTGCGGCGGCGCCGGCCGACGAGGCACGCCGCGCGGGGCTCGAACCCGATGAAGACTTGATGCAACGTGCCACCACGCTGCCAGGGGCCGCGCCATGAAAACACTGACATTCTGGTTCGATCCGGTTTCGCCCTACGCTTACCTGGCTTTCGAGCAGTTGCCGCAGGCGCTCGAAGGCTGCAGCTACGCGGTCGAGTACCAGCCCGTGCTGTTCGCAGGTCTGCTAGGCCACTGGGGCCAGAAGGGGCCGGCCGAGATCGAGCCCAAGCGGGCCTGGACCTTCCGCCATGTGGCGTGGCTGGCACACCGGCACGGCATCCCGCTGGACGCACCGGCGGCCCACCCCTTCAACCCGCTGGCGCTGCTGCGCCTGGCGCTTGCCTGCGGGCCGAACCGGCGCATCGTCGAAGCCCTGATGCGGCACGTCTGGGTCGGCGGCGGCGATGCCAGCGATGCAGACCGACTCGACCGCCTGACGCGGACCCTGGCGCCCGCGCGCGATCCCAACGCCGCCGAGGTCAAGGCCGAGTTGCGGAGGGCGACCGACAGCGCGATCGCGCAGGGCATCTTCGGCGTGCCGACTTTTGCGCTCGAAGGCCGCTTGTTCTGGGGCATCGACGCCCTGCCGATGCTGCGCGCCGCGCTGCTCGGCGAGGCCCGGTTCGACGGGCCGGCGTGGGACGCCGCGGGCGTGGCGCCGCCTGGCATCCAACGCTGATGATCAGCAGGCCGTTGCACCTTTTTTGATTTGGACGTTAGCGATCACCGCGGCAGCACTCGCATCTGACGCCGCCCACGCATCGAGCCCAACCCCTCATGCATGCATGCCGATCCAACCGCGGCCGCCCGGCTTGAGTAACCGGGCACAGCCCGACTGCGGGCTGAAGTCGATGGAATGGGAAAACTGCCCGCCGTCAACGTCACCGCGTCGCGTGGATCTGACTTGTTGGATGAAGCAGCCCGGACATCGCTCGATCAATGCCGCTTCAAACCCGGGCGCGTCAGCGGCGAGCCGGTCGGCGGCGCTGTCGAGCTCACGTTCGTCTGGCGTCTGCAATAACCGCCGCACCGGGGCGCCATGCCCTCAAGTGGCGGGCCGGCCCGCCGATATGCAGGCATGTGGATCGAGATTCATGGCGTGGCGCTCGCTGTTGGCGCTGGGGCGGGCGCGCTGGCCGCGGGCTTGGCCGGCGGGATGGTGCTGCGGCGGCACGCGGCGAAATTGCGCGATGCCACCAAGAAGTCTGTGCCGACCCGCGACGCGGTGACCGGCCTGATGCCGCGTGCGGCGTTCGACAAGCGCGTCAGCGCGGCGCTCGAGGCGGCTGATCTGGCGGGCGAGACGGGCTGCATGCTGTACGCCGGGCTCGATGGCTTGCGGCTTGTCAACGACCGCCATGGGCATGAAGCCGGCGACGCCGTACTACGCGAGGCCGCCAAGCGCCTGCGCGCTCAGGTCGGCAAGGGACGCTTGCTGTGCCGCGTGGCCGGCGACGAGTTCGCGATCTGGCTACCCGTGCCGCTGGCACAGGCCGAGGTCGAGGCCCAGCACCTCGTGGCGGCGCTGGCCGCGCCAGTCGCGCTGCAGGAACACATGCTGGAGGTCGGTGTCTCGGTCGGCGTGGCCCAGTTCCCGGAGCATGGCGGGCGCTCGCGTATCGTCTCTCGCGCCGCCGCCGCGATGCGCTCGGTCAAGCTCGCCGGCGGCCACGCCCACGCGGTGTTCAACCCGCGCGTCGCCGCCGAGCAGCGCGAAGAGGCGCAACTGGCGCAAGACCTCAAGCACGCCATCGCGCGGCGCGAATTCGAGCTCTTCTACCAGCCCAAGGTCGAGACCGGCAACCTCCAGATCACTGCGGCCGAGGCGCTGCTGCGCTGGAAGCACGCCACGCGCGGCATGGTCAGCCCGGCACTCTTCATCCCGCTCGCCGAGCGCCATGGCCTGATCGGCGAGATCGGCAACTGGGTGCTCGACGAGGCGCTGCGCCAAGCCGCGGTCTGGCGCCGGGCCGGCCTGCGCATGCGGGTCGCGATCAACGTCTCGGGCTACCAGATGCGGCAGGATGACTTCGCCCTCCGGCTCGAACGCGGGCTGAAGACGCATGGGCTGCAAGCCTCGCGCTTCACCTGCGAGATCACCGAGTCGGTGGCCATGGAAGACACCGCGGTGACCCAGCGCGCCTTCGAGCGTCTGGGCAAGATCGGCGTGCATGTCTCGATCGACGACTTCGGCACCGGGCATTCGAGCCTGGCCTCGCTGCGTCGCTTGCCGGCGCAGGAACTCAAGATCGACCGCGCCTTCGTCGCCGACCTGGCCGAAAGCGCGGACGCGCGCAGCATCGTCCTGGCCGTGGTGCAGATGGCCAAGACGCTCGGCCTGCGCGTGGTGGCCGAAGGCGTCGAGACGGAAGCGCAGCGCGACCACCTGATGCAGCTCGGCTGCGACGAGATGCAGGGCTACTTGTTCGCCAAGCCGATGTCGGCGCGTGCGCTCGGCCTGTGGGCCATGGACGGGCCGGAGACGTTGGCCCAGACCTTCCGCTCGTCGATGTTCAAGGACACGCTGCCGATGAGCTCGGCCAACGCTTCGACCCAGGTGATGCCGCGCTGAGTCGCTGAGCCGCTGCGCGCTCAGGCGGACTGGGCGCGCCGCGTCAGGATCTCGAACGCCGGCAGCGTTCTTCCTTCGAGCACCTCGAGGAAGGCACCGCCACCGGTCGAGATGTAGCCGATGTCCTTCTCGATACCGTACTTGGCAATCGCAGCCAGCGTGTCGCCGCCGCCGGCGATGCTGAACGCGTCGCTCGCCGCGATGGCTCGCGCGATGGTCTCGGTGCCGTGCGCAAAAGCGTCGAACTCGAACACGCCGACCGGGCCGTTCCAGACGATGGTGCCAGCGCCCTTCAGGATGCCGGCCAGGCGCGCGGCGGTGGCCGGGCCGATGTCGAGGATCAGGTCGTCGGCGGCGACGTCGGCCGCGAGCTTCACCGTCGCCGGCGCGTCGGCGGCGAAGGCTTTGGCGGTGACCACGTCGGTCGGGATCGGCACCTCGGCGCCGCGCGCCTTCATCGCCGCGATCACCGCCTTGGCCTCGTTCACCAGATCGGGCTCGGCCAGGCTCTTGCCGATCGGCAGGCCCATTGCGAGCAGGAAGGTGTTGGCGATACCACCGCCCACCACCAGGCCATCGACCTTGGCGGCCAGGCTCCGCAGGATCGTCAGCTTGGTGCTGACCTTGCTGCCGGCGACGATCGCCACCAGCGGGCGCTTCGGATGGGCCAGCGCTTGGGTGATGGCGTCGATCTCGGCCGCCAGCAGCGGGCCGGCGCAGGCGATCTTGGCGAACTGCGCGATGCCGTAGGTCGAGGCCTCGGCGCGGTGCGCAGTGCCGAAGGCGTCGTGCACGAAGATGTCGCACAGCGCGGCCATCTTCTTGGCCAGCGCCTCGTCGTTCTTCTTCTCGCCCGGGTTGACACGGCAGTTCTCGAGCAGCACCACCTCGCCGGGCGGCACCTCGACGCCATCGACCCAGTTCGAGCGCAAGGGCACCGGTCGGCCGAGCAGCTCGGCCAGGCGCGCGGCCACTGGCTCGAGCGAGTCTTCGGGCTTGAACGCGCCTTCGGTGGGCCGGCCCAGATGCGAGGTCACCATCACCGCGGCGCCCGCGTCGAGCGCCATCCGGATGCACGGCACCGAGGCGCGGATGCGCGTGTCCTCGGTGATGTGGCCAGCGTCGTCCTGGGGCACGTTCAGGTCGGCTCGGATGAAGACGCGCTGGCCGCCCACGCGGCCCTGCGCAATGAGGTCGGTGAAGCGAAGGATGTTCATGGCTGCGATTCTAGGAGTCTGTCGGACGCCGCAATCACCAGCCCAAGCCCAGCCTCAGCAGGAGCAGCACCGCCGTGCCGCTGACGATGGTGCCCAGGATGCCGCGGCGCCAAAAGTAGTACGCACTGGCAGCAGCCGCGGCGGGCAGGCGCGCGTCCTGCCAGGTGTCGATGAGGTGGCCTTGCGTCAGCACCACCTCGGGCGCCACCACAGCCATCAAGGCCGCCAAGGGCGCATAGCGCAGACCCTGTTGCAACCAGTTGGGCAGCGGCAGGTCGCGCTCGGGCAGGAGAAAGAAGGTCCGCGTGACCAGCGTCAACAACGCCAGGCCAACGACCGTGATGACGATCTCGGTCGGCGTCATGTCAGATCGTCTTCTGGCACCACGCGGCGCGGCGTGGTGTGGTCCATCAGCAAGCCGATGGCCACCGCCGCCGCGATCGCCACCACGATATTGAGCTTCAAAGGCAGCGCGTAGGCGGCGACCGCAGCGCAGGCGGCCACGCCGGCAGCGACCAGGGTGGCACGGTCCGTCAGCAGCGAGTACATCAGGCCGAGCAAGGCCAGCGTGCCGGCAAACCCCAGGCCCCACGAGGTCGGAATGCGATCGGCCAGCAGGATGCCGGCGATGGACGGGACTTGCCAGGACGTCCAGTTGGTCACCACGCCGCCCCAGAAGTAAGGCACCTGCTCGGGCGCGGGCCGGGGCTCGGGAAAGCGGCGCATGAAGATCACGTAGTTGAGGTCGGCGGTGAAGTAGCCCATGCGCAGGCGCTGCCAGAACGGCAGCCCAGCCAGGTACGGCCGCCACCCGGCACTGAAGACAATGAAGCGCAGGTTGACGCACAGGGCTGTCGCCCACACGACCCAGATCGGCGCGCCCCCTGCGATCAGCGGCAGGGCCGCGAGCTGGGCGCTGCCGGCGAAGACCAGCAGCGTCATCAGCAGCGCCAGGGGCAGGGGCAGGCCGCTCTTGGTCATCGCCACGCCGGTCACCAGCCCCCAGGCGGCAATGCCCAGGGCCACGCCACTCATTTCGCGCGCACCGCGCGCGAACTCAGGGTGACGCCACAGCGGTGGCGGCACCGTCTCGACAAGGCTCATGCGGGGATTGTCGCGTGCGACCGCGCGCCCCCGGGCCAGACCGGTGTCAGGGCTGGCGTTGGCGCACCGAGCCGCTGCCGGCAATACGCTGGACCAGCGTGGCGCCGCCGCCGTACTCGACATTGCCCGAGCCGGCGATGGTCACACTGATCGTCCTATGGGCCGTGACACTGGCGTTGCCACTGCCAGCGATCAAGACCCTGACTTCGGCGGCTGCCAGGTCACGAGCGCGCACGTCGCCACTGCCGGCGATGCTGCGGGTCAGCGGTTCGGTATCGAGTTGACGCAGCTTGGCGTCGGAGGATCCGGAGATGCTCAGGATCAAGGCGGGCGTCTTCAACGGCTCGATGCCGATGTCGCCGGCGCCAGAGCCAGCCAGCGCGCGCAGCTTGACCACATCGACTGTGACCAGCACCGGGGTCTTGGGACGCAGCGATTCGCCCGGCTTGAACTGGACACACAGGGTTCGCGCGTCGCGGCTGCCTTCGACGAAGGTCTGGACCAGTCGCAGGATGGTGTCGTCGGCCCGCACCGAAAACCCTGCAGAGGTGCTCTGGCGCACCACCAGGTTGATGCCGCCGCGAAGGGAGAGGGCCTGGAAATCGGTGGCGATCCGGGTCTCGCTGCGAGCGTTGCCCGACCCGGTGGTCATGGCATGGCTCGGCACGCTTAAGAGGAGCAAGGCGAGCAGGGCCGCCACCGCGACCCTCCACGCCAGGAACCGGTGGCACAGGCCGGAACAGGGGCCGGCATGTGGGTTCACGGGACACTCCTACGTCGACGACGGCGTCACGATGCCTGCGGCTTCGCGGTCAGTCGCGCGCCAAGCGACAGGCCGCCGGAGTGCCCGACGGGCGGCTCAGCCGTCCTGTTTCTTGCCCTTGACAGCCTTCTTGGCGCTGCCCTCGTCGCGCGCAGGCTCGTCGGGCTTCTTGGCGGGGTTGTCGCCCGCCGGCTTGTCGGCCTTCTCGGCGGCGTCGGCCACCACGGCGCCCTGCGGCGGCACGGCCTCGATCTTGTTCTCGCGCATGTAGTCGTTCATTTCACGCCAGCCGCCGAACAATGCGGCCTTGTCGGCGCGCTTGTTCAGGGCAAAGCAGTCCTCGATGGCCCGGCCGGCATGCCGACAGGCGCCGCCGATGGCTTTGCCCTCGGCCTCCTTGCGCGCCGCGACGGCCTCGGCCGCCTCGCCGCCCGAGAGCGGGCATCCGGCCAGCAGGACGAGGGGCGCGAGGATGGCAACGACGAGGATCGAGCGGGGCATGACAACGCAAAGGAGGGGCTGTGCTGGCCATATCGGCAACCTTGAGGCCGGACTTGAGCGGCCGTGATGCACGGCCATGCCTGACGCGCCCGACCGTTTGGGTCAGCGTGCGGCCAGAAACGCCTCGATACCCAGCCGCCGCCCGCCGGGCCGTTGTAGCTCGAGCAGCTCCAGGGCGTGGCCGTCCCCACAAGCCACGCGCAGGCGAGCGACGCTGCGCTCGAGCGCGCCGGGCTCGGCAGTGAAGCCAGCGCTGACTTGGCCGCGCCAGAGCTTGACCGTCTGGTCGTCGAGCTCGAAGTGACAGCCGGGCTGGGGATCGAATGCCCGCACGCGGCGCTCGATCTCGGCGGCCGGCCGCGCCCAGTCAATCGCCGCTTCGGTCTTGGCCAGCTTGTGGGCATAGCTCACGCCATCGGCCGGCTGCACCACGGGCTGCAGTGCGCCCTGCGCGGCGTCGGCCAGGGCCGCCACGATGAGGCGCGAGCCAAGAGCGGCCAGCCGCTGGAGCAGGCTGGCGCTGCTGTCGTCGGCGCGGATCGCCTCGCGGCCGATGAGCAACATCGCCCCGGTATCGAGTCCGGCGTCCATCTGCATGATGGTGATGCCCGTGTGCCCATCGCCGGCTTCGATGGCGCGCTGGATCGGCGCTGCGCCGCGCCAGCGCGGCAGCAGCGAGGCATGGATGTTCAGGCAACCCAGGCGCGGCAGCTCGATCAGCCAAGGCGGCAGGATCAGGCCGTAAGCCGCCACCACCAACACGTCCAACGCGGCGGCGCGCAGGGCCTGGTAGCTGGACACGGCATCGGCGGCGTAACGGCCGTCAAGCTTGAGGCCCTGCGGTTGCAAGACGGACAAGCCGCGCTCCTGCGCGAACTGCTTGACCGCCGAGGCCTGCAACCTCAGGCCCCGGCCGGCGGGGCGATCGGGTTGGGTCAGCACCCAGGGCACGGTGTGCCCGGCCGCACAGATGGCAGCGAGCGCAGCGACAGCGAACGCCGGCGTGCCGGCAAAGCCCACTCGCAGGCCGCCACTCACGTGCGCAGCGCTTCGTCGCGCGACTTCTTCAGCATCTTGGTCTTGATGCGGTCACGCTTGAGCGGGCTCAGGTACTCGACAAAGACCTTGCCGAGCAGATGGTCCATTTCATGCTGGACGCACACGGCCTCGAGCCCTTCGGCGTCGAACTCACAGCGCTGGCCATCGCGGCCGAGCGCACGCACGCTGACCCGCGCATGGCGCGGCACCTTGTCGTAAACCGTGGGCACCGACAGGCAGCCTTCGTCGCCAAAGACCATCTCGTCGCTGCGTGCGACCAGCTCCGGATTGATCAGCACCCGCGGCCGGTCGCGCGTGTCGGACGTGTCGATCACGATCACGCACTCATGCACGTCGACCTGGGTCGCGGCCAAGCCGACACCGTCAGCGTCATACATCGTCGCCAGCATGTCGTCGACGAGTTGGCGAATGCGCGCATCGACCGCCATGACCGGCTTGGCCACGGTGTGCAGTCGCGGGTCGGGGTAACGCAAGATGCTCAACAGGCTCATGGTTCGTGAATTAGTGCCCACTCAGCGCACTGCAGGGCGGGCAAGTCGAGAGCCCGGCAACGGGGTTCGTGAAAGGTGCCACGCCGAGCGCGCGCGCTGGGCAGTTTCGTTGCGATATCAAGGGTTTAGAGGCAGAATCTGCCAAACTGTATGAGCATTTTCGCTGGCTCTTCTGCGCTTGGCCAACGAGGCGGCTCAAAGACCACGAAGACCTGACAACGGCACCATTTTCGCATCGCTGCCGACGTCGGCAGCGGCCCGGGGAGACTCTGTTCATGAATCGACGCCACGCCATCCGCACTGCTACCACCGCCTTCACCGGGAGCCTGTTGCTGACCGTCTGCACTGCCCATGCGGTGACCTACCCGGTCACGCCGCAGCAGCGCAGCGCAGCGCAGCAAGTGGCTCAGTCCGGTGTGCCACTGTCGGAGCTGGCACCGAATGCGCCCGATTCGTACACGGTCAAACGCGGCGACACCCTGTGGGACATCTCCAAGCTGTTCCTCAAGACGCCGTGGCGCTGGCCGGAGCTGTGGGGCATGAACCTCGAACAGATCCGCAATCCGCACCTCATCTACCCCGGACAGGTGCTTGTACTCGACAAGTCGGGCGGACGCGCGCGCCTGCGGGTGGCGCAGGGCGGCCCCGACGGCACGGTCAAGTTGAGCCCGCGCGTGCGTAGCGAGAGTTCGGGCGATGGCGGCGTTCCAGCGCTGCCGATGCACCTGATCGCGCCCTTCATGAACGAGGGCGTGGTGTTCAGCGCCAACGAACTTGAGCGGGCGCCGCGCGTGGTTGCGGCGCCGGAAGACCGCGTCATGATCGGCCGCGGCGACAAGGCCTATGTGCTGGGCGACATCGGCGGCCTGCGCGACTGGCGCGTCTTCCGCCAAGCCACGCCGCTGCGCGACCCGACCACCAAGGAGATTCTCGGTTACGAGGCGCGTTTCCTCGGCACTGCCAGCTATGTACGCGAGGGCGGCAGCGCCGCCTCCGTCGGTGGCAAGCCAGGTTTGACCGTGCCAGCCACGTTCGAGATGGTCAGCGTCAAGGAGGAAGTCGGCGTCGGCGACCGCTTGGCGCCGGTGCCGCCGCGAGACTTCAGCAACTTCGTGCCCCACGCCCCAGCAAAGCCGGTCAGCGGGCAAGTCATCTCGGTATACGGCGAAGGCTTGATCGCTGGCCAGAACCAGGTGGTTGCGATCAACCGGGGCGCCGTGGACGGTATGGAGCGCGGCCACGTGCTGGCTGTTTTGCGCGACGGACCCCAAGTCACGGATCGCACCTCGGCGGTACCGACCCAGATCAAGCTGCCCGACGAGCGTCACGGCCTGCTGTTCGTGTTCCGTGTCTTCGAGCGGGTTTCCTACGGCTTGGTGCTCCAAGTGCAGCAGCCGGTGAGTGCCGGCGACCGTTTCACCCAGCCCTGATCCGTCGCGGCTCGGCAGCCTGCAGACCCGCCCGAGGCGCCCGCGATGGCCCGGCCGGATGACCTGGACGCCTGGCTGCGATTGCTACTGACGCCGGGGATCGGCCGTGACAAAGCCCGCAAGCTGCTCGCGGCGTGTGGCTCGCCCCAAGCTGTACTCGACGCGAAACTGGGCAGCCTGCGCGAACTCGTCGGCGCCAGTGCCGCCAACTTGTTCAAGAGTGCTCCCGAGACGCACGCCGAGCGCGTGGCCGGCACACTGGCCTGGCTCGCGGCCGATCCGGCACGCCATGTATTGACCCTGGGCGACGACGACTATCCCGCGCTGCTGCTGCAGACGGCTGACCCGCCGCTGCTGCTGTATGCACATGGCAGGCTCGACCTGCTCAATGCGCCAGCGTTGGCCGTCGTCGGCAGCCGACACGCCAGTGGCCAAGGCCTGGACAACGCGCGCGCGTTCGCCCAACACTTGAGTCAGGCCGGCCTGACCATCGTGTCCGGCATGGCCCTGGGGATCGACGGCGCCGCGCACGAAGGCGGTCTGGCGGGCCGCGGCAGCACCATCGCTGTGGTCGGCACCGGGCTGGACAGCACCTACCCCGCGCGCCACCGCGCCCTCGCGCACCGCATCGCCCAGCAGGGCCTGCTGCTGTCGGAGTTCGTGCTCGGCACGCCGCCGCTCGCCGAGAACTTCCCGCTTCGCAACCGCTTGATCGCCGGTATGACACGCGGCACGCTGGTGGTCGAAGCAGCCTTGGCTTCAGGCTCGCTGATCACGGCGCGTCAGGCCCTGGAAGCCGGGCGCGACGTGTTCGCCATACCCGGCTCGATCCACGCGCCACAGTCACGTGGCTGCCATGCCCTGATCAAGCAGGGCGCCAAGTTGGTCGACTCGGCCGACGACATCCTGGGCGAGTTGAACTGGGAGCCGTCGCGCGCCTCGCCTGTCGCGCTGGCAGTCGACGCGCCGGGTGACGACGACGCCCTGCTTGCCGCGTTGGGGTATGACCCCGTCACGATGGACGCGCTGCTGGCCCGGACGGGCGACAGTGCCGCGCTGCTCAGCGGCCGCTTGCTCGAGCTTGAACTCGCAGGCCGTGTTGCGCGCCTGCCCGGAGGGCTCTACCAGAGGCGCAGCCTGGCTTGAGTCCTGGCCCACCCGTCAACGGAGGGCCCTGCGGTATAGTGATTTGATGTTCGATGTGCTGGTGTATCTGTACGAAAACTACTGGCGTCCGGACGCCTGTCCGGACCACGTGCAACTCACGCGCAAACTCTCGGCCGTGGGCTTTGAGAGCGATGAGATCCAGGACGCCCTGAGCTGGCTGGACGGGTTGGCCAGTACCGCCGAGGCCTACGGCGGTGAGCAAAGTGCCGATGCCATGCGGGTGTACACATTGGCCGAACAGGATTTGCTGGGCGAAGAGTCGATCGGGTTCGTCAGCTTTCTGGAGTCGGCCGGGGTCTTGCCGCCGCCGATGCGCGAGATGGTGATCGACCGCGCGACTGCGATCGGCGCAACGCCGATCGATCTCGACGACCTCAAAGTCATCGTCCTGATGGTCTTCTGGAGTTTGGGCGAAGAGCCTGACGCGCTGATCCTCGACGAGTTGTTCGTCGCACCCGAAGATCGCCTCATCCATTGAGCAGGGGCGGGCCTTCGGCCCAAACACGCCCCGGCGCTTTCGCTCAATTCAACAGTCTTGCCGGATCGTTGTCCAACTTGGCCAACGCGGTGCGCGTGGCCTTCACCGTCAACGCCTCATCCTGGGCTGGCAGCAGCAAGCCAGCCTGCAGAAAGGACGCCAGCCGGTGCTGCTCAAACAGCAGGCAGCGGCCGCTGGCGGTAACGAACAGCGACAGGTGCCGGCGCATTCCCTGCCACGCCAGTTGAACGCCTTCGTTGCGGTTGTTGTACTCAAGCATGTACCAGCTCCCGACCTGCAGTTCTCGGGCCCACGACAGCATGGCCGGCGTCGGCATCGAGCCGCCCTCGCCCACCACTTCGAGATCGCCGCTGTCATCGCCGGAGATGTCGAGCATCAAGGTCTGGTCGAGCTGCACATCGCTGGCATCGGGCAGCAACTCTTCGAGCGCCTCGAGGCGCTCGCGCAGCTCTTCGAAGCGCTCGGGCGGGATCGCCGCAGCCTTGGCGCTGAAGGCTGCCGCGAGGGAGTCGTTCAACGAACGTACATGCTCGTCCCGCTTGGACGCCGACACGCCGGCCGACTCCATGCCTTCGCGCAATTGCTTGAGCAGCGGCGGCAGGCGACGGATCACGTCGGCGCGCTCCTCGCGCGAAACTTTCGCACCCGCCGACCAGATCAGGTCGGTGGCAGCCTTGCGCATGGCCTTGGTCTTGTCCGACTGCGCCCCATGGCGCACGGCCGCCAAGGCCAACACGTCGGCCCAGACCTGGAACAGGAACTGGCGAACGCCCTCCTGCACCGGAACTTCGTTCAACATCTTGCGCAGCTCGATGGTGTACTGGATTGCCAGCGTCTCTCGCTGCTCGACCTGCTGCGCCAGCGAGACGCCGCGCTTGGTGGCCGCGTTCTCACTCTTGAAGTAGTGCTCCAGGAAGCGCTCGAACTCTGTCAGCACGGTCTGGAAGACGCGCCGCCCGGTGTCGGGGTAGGCCTCGACAACCTGCACCACGCGCTTGATCTCGCCCTCGAGCGCGTCGCCAACGGCGCTGGCTGAGGCGTCGAAGCCCATGACGCAGGCCCCCATGCGGTCGATCAGGCGCCGCGCCGGGTGGTCGATGGTGGCGAAAAAATCGGGCTCTCCGACCGCCACACGCAGGACCGGCATCTGCAAGCGCGCGAACCAGACCCGCACGGCTGAGGGGATGCGTTCCTCCGTCAGGATGCTCTGGAACAGCAAAGCCACGATCTCGATCGTGGCCCGCTCGACCGGGGTTTCCGCTGCACGCTTGAGCGCCTGCTTGCGCAGGTTCAACTCTTCGAGCAGCTGCGGCGACACCGTGGCGGTGGCCGACCCCGCCTCGTTGCGTTCGATGCGCCGCTGCACGCCCTGCTGCGCCTGGCCGATCGCGGCGGCCAGCGCCGGTGAGACCGTGCGCTGCTGGCCGGCCCGCGCGGTCTCGGCAAACGCCGGCACCTGCCGCTCGATCATCCGGTTCAGCCGCGTCATGACAGCGACGGCGTTGTCGCCGCCGGGGCCATGGACGTCGCTGCCACCGCCCCCGCCTGAGCGCGTCATCATGCGCGTTTCATCGCCGACCAGGCCCGCGTAGCCTGTGGTCGCGCCGCCGCGCGAGCGCCGGATCAGCGGGCGCAGATCTATGTCTGGCAGGACGCGCTGCGACACGAGCCAGCTGTTGGCTTCGTGGTAGGCCTCTTGCACAAGCAAGCCAAACTCGTCGTGCAGGACAGGTTGCAAGTCGCGCAGGCCCTTGTCCTCCAGGCCGGCATCGATCCAGGACTGCATCACGATGCGCGCGAGCACATGCGTGCGCAGCAGATCGTGCGGGTCGAGCTCGTCGCGCCGCTCGAGCAGGGCCACCCGCGTGCGCAGGTCGTTGAACTCGGACCCGGCGCGGTCCATGATGGCCAGGGCCAAGCGAGAGGTCAGGATCTCGCGGTCCATCGTCTCGTCGTCGACCAAAGACAACTTTTTCGTTGGGCCACCGAAATCGCCGCGGCGCGAGGCCGGTACGCCCTGGCGCATGGCCTCCTGCATCGCCGAGACGATACCCTGGTGCCAGGCCGCGCCGTGGGCCTTGAGCGCGACCGCCGCATCGCGCAACCGGCCGACAATGCCAGGATCTGCAGCAGCCGTCGTGGCACGGTCGGAAGCTACGGCCCAGGCCACCACCGAGGTGACCAACTGTGGCAGCCCCTTGACGAGCTCTTCCGTGTACAGGCGGCGCGCTTGGTGAGCCAGGCTGGCTTGATCGCCGACGGTCGCCATGGGGGATCGGTTGAGCCTTTGTATCAGGGGTCTGTTGACTCTACACCACCACCCGCGGACTCAGACCAAGGCGCCAGCGTTGGGATCGTTCGGGTCGCCGTCCTTCGTGGACACCTTCACGAGGTCCTCGCGCTTGACGCCGAGCCACATCACGATCGCCGCGGCGACGAACACCGACGAGTAAATGCCGAACAGAATGCCGATGGTCAAGGCCAAGGCAAAGTAGTGCAGGGTGGGGCCGCCGAAGATCAGCATCGACACCACCATCATGAGCGTACTGCCGTGGGTGATGACGGTGCGGCTGATGGTGCTGGTGATCGCGTGGTCGATGACTTCGCGGGTGTTCAGCTTCCTGAACTTGCGAAAGGCCTCGCGCACCCGGTCGAAGATCACCACCGACTCGTTGACGGAGTAGCCCAACACGGCCAGCACGGCGGCCAGCACCGCCAGAGAAAACTCCCACTGAAAGAAAGCGAAAAAGCCCAGGATGATGACCACGTCGTGCAAGTTGGCGACGATGCCTGCGACCGAGAATTTCCACTCGAAGCGGAAGGCCAAGTACAACATGATGCCCACGACCGTGGCGCCCAGCGCCTTGATGCCGTCCCAGGTCAGCTCCTCGCCGACCGACGGGCCGACGAACTCGGTGCGCGACAGCTTCAGCGGCTCGCTGCCGCCCGCCGTGCTGCAGGAGGGCCGGCTGACCTGTTCACCCTGCGGCGTGGTGTATTGCTTGGTCGCCACCGTGCCTGCCTCGGCCTTGCACAGCGCGTCGAATACGCGACTGGCGAGTTCGCTCTGCTTGGCATCGCCGCGTAAAGGCAGGCGGATCAGCACATCACGCGAGGTGCCGAAGTTCTGCACCTGGACTTCGCCCAGGCCCAGACTATCGACCGCGGCTCGGGTCCGGCCCAGATCGGCGCTGGTGGCGTACTCGACCTCCATTACCGTGCCGCCCGTGAACTCGATCGACAAGTGCAGGCCACGTGTCGTGAGGAAAAAGACAGCCGCGGCAAAGGTGAGAAAGGAGATCGCATTCAGCACCAGCGCGTGGCGCATGAACGGAATGTCGCGGCGGATTCTGAAAAACTCCATCGGGTTCGCTCCTCAGAGTTCCGCAGCGGGCTTGGCGGCGTCGGGGCGCCAGACCTGACCGATCGACACCCCCTTGAGTTTCTTCTGCCGGCCATACCAGAGGTTGACCAGGCCGCGCGAAAACACCACCGCCGAGAACATCGAGGTCAGGATGCCCAGGCAATGGACGACGGCGAAGCCGCGCACCGGACCAGAGCCGAAAGCCAGCAGTGCCAGGCCGGCGATCAGGGTCGTGATGTTGGAATCCAGGATCGTGCCCCAGGCGCGTTCGTAGCCTGTCGCAATCGCCGTCTGCGGGCTGGCGCCGGCTCGCAGCTCTTCGCGCACACGCTCGTTGATCAGCACGTTGGCGTCGATGGCCATGCCCAGCGCCAAGGCAATCGCCGCAATGCCGGGCAGCGTCAGCGTGGCCTGCAACATCGACAGCGCGGCCACCAGCAGCAACAGGTTGAAGGCCAGGGCAATGGTCGAGAACACCCCGAACAGCAGGTAGTAAAGGCACATGAAGACGGCAATCGCGCCAAAGCCGTAGATCACGCTGTTGAAGCCCAACTTGATGTTCTCCGCGCCCAGGCTCGGGCCGATGGTGCGCTCCTCGATGATTTCCATCGGTGCGGCCAAGGAGCCGGCGCGCAACAGCAGGGCCGTGTCGGCCGCCTCGACCGTGTTCATGCGGCCGGAAATTTGCACGCGCCCACCACCGATCTCGCTGCGGATCACGGGTGCGGTGACCACCTCGCCCTTGCCCTTCTCGAACAGCAGGATGGCCATGCGTTTGCCAACGTTTTCGCGTGTGATGTCGCGAAAGATGCGCGCGCCCTTGGCATCGAGCGTCAGGTGCACCGCCGGCTCGTTGCCATTCTGGCCGTCGAAGCCGGGCTGTGCATCGGTCAGGTTCTCCCCCGTCAGAATGACTTGGCGCTTGACGATCAGCGGCGCGCCACCGCGCTCGACATAACGCTCGGTGCCGAACGGCACCGGACCCGAGCCGAGCGCTGCGGCCGCAGCTTCGGCACTGTCGTCGACCAGCCGGACCTCCAGGGTCGCGGTGCGGCCGATGATGTCCTTGGCCTTGGCGGTGTCCTGCACACCGGGGAGTTGCACAACCACGCGGTCAGCGCCCTGCTGCTGGATCACCGGCTCGGAAACGCCGAGCTCGTTGACGCGGTTGTGCAGGGTCGTGATGTTCTGCTTGAGGGCTTGGTCCTGAACGGCGCGCGCCGCCTGCGGCTTCAGCACGCCAGCCAGTTTGAAGCCCTCGCCTTCAATGGTCTCGGTCCAGACCAGATCGGGCAGTTGCTCGTTGAGCAGACGTCGGGCCGACTCCAGCGTGGCCTTGTCGCGAAAACGCACCTCGACGGTGTTGCCGTCGCGGGCAATGCCGGCGTGGCGAATGCTCTTGTCGCGCAACAGGATGCGCAGATCGCCCGTCAACGACTCGGCCTTCTTGGTCAATGCCGACTTCATGTCGACCTGCATCAGGAAGTGCACGCCGCCGCGCAAGTCCAACCCCAGGTACATCGGCAAGGCATGCAACCGCGCCAGCCACTGCGGCGAACGGGACACAAGATTCAGGGCCACGATGTATTGAGGGTCCGTCGGGTCGGCGTTGAGTGCCTTGGCAATCGTGTCCTTGGCCTTGAGCTGGGTGTCGGTGTCGACAAAGCGGGCCCGCACCGAGGTGCCTTCGAGCGCTACGAAATCGGCGTTCACGCCGGCTGCTTTCAATGCGGTCTGCACGCGCCCGACCAGGGCCGGCTCGACCTTGACCGTCGCCTTGCCTGACGAGACTTGCACCGCGGGTGCCTCGCCGAAGAAATTCGGTGCTGTGTAAAGCGCGCCGATCAGCAGTGCGATGACGAGCATCGCGTACTTCCACACGGGGTAGCGGTTCATGGGGCGGTAACTTTCACGGCACGTTGGCGGCGCGCGGCCCGCGCTGCCGCGGATTACTTGATCGTGCCCTTGGGCAGCACCTGTACGACGGACGTGCGCTGAACTTGCACCTCGACACTGGCGGCCACTTCGACCGAGACGTAGGTCTCGCCCAGCTTGCTGATTTTGCCCAGCAGCCCGCCCCCGATCACGACCTCGTCGCCCTTGGCGATCGCTTCGATCATGGCCTTGTGCTCCTTCTGCCGCTTCATTTGCGGGCGGATCATGATGAAGTACAGGACCACGAACATCAACACCAGCGGCAGCAGGCTGAACAGGGTCGACTCGGTACTGGAACCGCCGGCGGCTGCGGGTGCGGTCTGGGCAAAGGCTTCAGAAATGAACACGTCAAGGATCCTGGTAGTGAGGCGCCACGACAAATGTGACGGAGGCCGTATGAGCCAACCGTCGGGCTCGCAAGGCAGGGAACCCTGAGCCACCGTGGGGCGGCCAGGCTCGCGCAAGGCCGCGGATTCTAGTCTGAACCGTCACCCCGGGCGTTGGCCTTGTCCGTACCGGGCACAGGCATTGTCGTCGGCGCGGCGCGCGGCGCGGTGCCCAGGCCCGCTAGGATGGAAGGATGACTGTCGCCCCCCTTTCGATCGCCATCATCGGCGCCGGCCCCGTCGGACTGGCGCTAGCCTTGCTCGCTGCACGCACCCTGCCGCACGCCGCGGTCAGCCTGTTCGACGCCCGCGCTGCCGATCGGGATGTGTCGGGCGACCCCCGTGCCCTGGCCCTGGCCCTCGGCAGCGTCCAGTTGCTTGAACGCCTGGGTGCCTGGGACGCGCGCCGCGCCGAGGCGATTCGCGAGGTCTGGGTCTCGCAGCAATCCGCTGCTGCGGTCGGAACGGCCTGGCTTGGCGGAGCGGGGGTGCACTTGTCTGCCGCCGAACTGGGGTTGCCGATGCTGGGGGCCGTGCTGCCCTACGGCGCTCTGGTGGCGCCGATGCAGCACGCCTGGGAGGCCGTCGCCGCGGCCGAGCCGCGGCGCCTGCACAGCCGCTTCGGCGCGCCCGTGTCGGCACTCAAGGATGTGCCCGGCGGCGTCGAGGTCGATGCCGCGGTCGTCGACCGCTTCGATCTGGCGGTGGTGGCCGAGGGGGGCGTGTTTGGCGCCGATATGCGGGCTGACGTGAAGCACGACTACGGCCAGAACGCCTGGGTCGGCAGCGTCACCCTGTCCGGGGGCAAGCCCGGCCTCGCCATTGAACGCTTCACTCGGCACGGACCCGTCGCGTTGCTGCCCCTGCCGGCAGCATCCGGCGGCGGCGCAGAGCCGCAGAGTCAACGGGCCGCGCTGGTCTGGTGTGTGGCGAACCAGGACGACCCGGTGCGAGATCTGGACAACCACCAGCGCCTGGCCGTGCTGAACGCCTTGTTCGACCCGGCAGTGGGCCGTATCGACAGCGTGTCGCCCCTGAAATGCTTTTCGTTGGGACTGGCGGCTCAGCGCAGCTTGGTGCGCGGCCGCCAAGTGCGCATCGGCAACGCGGCGCAGACCTTGCACCCCGTCGCTGGCCAAGGCTTGAACCTCGGCCTGCGCGACGCCTACGCGCTGGCGACGGCCTTGCGCGACGCGGTCGATGCCCAACCCGCCGCTCCCGACCTCGACGGCGCCCTGTCGCGCGTGGCATGGCAGCGCGCCCCCGATCGCTGGGCCATGATCGCCGCGACCGACTTCCTCGCCCGCAGCTTCACCTGGCAGGCTCCCGGTGTTGCCGCTCTGCGCGGCCTGGGCATGGCCGTGCTCGAGGCGCTGCCGCCACTGAAGAACGCGCTGGCGCGCCGCATGATGTTTGGCAGTCGGTAAGACGCCGTCGCGTTGCGTGGGACTACAGCCGCCGGTGGGTCAGTGCCGGCAACTGCTGGCGCACCGTGGCGAGGCGCTGCGGGTCGACATCGGCCAGCGCCACGCCCTCTCCCTCTGGCAGCACCGCCAGCACTTTGCCCCACGGGTCGATGACCATGCTGTGGCCCCAGGTGCGCCGCCCGTTCTCATGCGTGCCGCCTTGGGCCGGCGCAATCACGTAGCACTGGTTCTCGACCGCCCGTGCGCGCAGCAGCAACTCCCAATGGTCGCGACCTGTGGTGTAGGTGAACGCGGCCGGAACGCTCAGCAAATCGCAGGGCGGCACGCACAGCTGCCGGTAGAACTCGGGGAAGCGCAGGTCGTAGCAGACCGACAAGCCGACGCGCAGCGCGCCAACCTGCAGCGCCACCGGTTGTTCACCCGCCTCGAGAACGCGCGCCTCGTCGTAGCTCTCGCGGCCGTTGTCATAGCGGAACAGGTGCATCTTGTCGTAACGCGCGGCCTGCGTGCCGTCGGGCGCGTAGACGCAGCAGGCGTTACGCACGCGCGCCGGTTGGCCCGTCTGCATCGGTAGCGTGCCGCCGATCAGCCACACCCCATGACGCTGGGCCTGCGTCGACAGGAAGGTCTGGATCGGCCCCGCGCCTGGCGCCTCTGCGACGCGCAGTTTGTCCTCGTCACGCTGACCCATCAGGCAGAAGTACTCGGGCAGCGCGACCAGCTGGGCACCGTCGCCGGCGGCCTGGGCAATCAAGCGCGCTGCGACGTCGAGGTTGCGACCCACATCGGGTGTTGACACGGTTTGCACGGCAGCGACTCGCATTGGCAACTCGCTCACTGTCGCGGCGCAGACGCGGCGGGCGGTGGATCGAGGTCGGGCAGCGGCGCGCCGAGCTTGCGCTCGACGCGCTCGACTTTCGGATCGGCCCAGGATCCCTGCACCGTGAACTCGCGCGTGCTGGCGGCCATCAACGGGCGGCGCAAGAAGATCTGGGCCAGGAAGGTGCCCAAGCCGACGGCGGGGTTGATGACCGCATAGGCCAGCGACGCCGTGCCGGCGTTGACTTCCGGCACCACCAACACGCGCAGGTTCTGCGTTTCGCGCGCAATGTCGGCGCTGCCTTCCATCAACACGGCGGCCTGCACGCCGCGCATGCGCAGGTTGTTGGTGCTGGCCACGCCGTCATCGACCGTCACGTCCCCAGTCACATTGTCGAAAGCGAAACCCTCTTGAAAGACATCGCGAAAGTCGAGCAACAAGCGGCGCGGCAGCGCCTGCAGGTTGAGCACCGACAGCAAGCGACCGGCACCCGGGCCGGCCTTGAGGAACTGGCCGGCGTCGAGCACCAGGTTGATGCGGCCGTCGAGGCTGGGCACGTGCAGCGACAGCGGCGATCCAGCCCAGGACAGCTGGCCGCTCATGCGACCCTTGCCGCCGCGCACCGTGCCGCCAAAGCCGAGCCTGTCCAACACCGCGCCGCTGTCGATCAGGTCGAGCTTGAAGTCCATCACCATGCGTTGCTGACGCGCGACTGCGGCGCCAACGCCAGCCGCTGCAGGTTGCCACTGGCCGCTGCCGGTCAGTTGAGCGTCGGGGTTGATGACGGCCAGGCGCCCCAAACGCCACTCGCGCCCACCGCCTTCGGCAGCGCGGTTTGTGGCCTCGATCTCGACGCGACCGAATTTCTTGCCGCGCAGCTCGAAGTTGTCGATCACGATGTCCAGCGCCGGCACGCTGGCCGGCGCCTGCACCAGCAGGTTCTCGAACGACTCGGCGTCGGCCGGCGGTAGGGCCAAGCGTGCGAGCCGGGCATGAATCCGGCCAGGGTTGGCAGGCCCGCTGGCAGCCCGGTACTCGACGTAGCCGCCGAGCTGGTCGGCATCGAGGCTGCCGCGCCATGTGCCGTCTGCGCTGTCCTGGCTGACCCCCGCCACCAGCCGCGTCAGTTTGCGCCCACCCGAGATCAGGGACTGGGCGCGCAGAGCCACCGTGCGCGGGAGGTAGCCGAGCTCGTTGCCTGCCGCCGCCTCCGGCGCGGGGCCTTGCAAGCGATCGGCCAGTGCCTGCCAGGCATCGGCGTCGGTCGCCGGCAGGTTCAGCAAGGCATGCACCCCGCGCTCCGGCAAAGGCGGCAGCGCGTCGAGCACCGCAATGGCACCCCGCAGCACCTGCGGCGCATCACGCGACAGGTCGCGTTGGTAGATCGCCTGGGCGATGCTGCCGAGTTCGACGCGCAGGCTGTCACGCACCGGGTCACCCTGGGCAGCGGCAGCCAGACGCGCTTCGATCCGCAGGGGCCACGCCGCGTCTGCGGACTTCTTCAGCGGCGCGGGCAAATCGAGTGTCAGCCCGGTCAGAGGACTGGTCAGGGTGAACTCGCTGCGCCCGAGCACACGGCCCACCGCCAAGCGGTAGGGCGCCTGCCCACTCATCGAAACGGCCAGGCGCGATACGGCCCCCAACTCCGGCGCGCGCCGGAGCGCCTCCGCAGTGGCCACACCTTGGACGTTGAAGCGCAAACTGCCGTCGGCCTGCAGGTCGCTGTCGAAACGGGCGTCGCCGCCCAGCAAGCGCGCCGTGGCGCCCGCCACCGTGAAACTCTGTTGCGTGAAGTCGATCGTCGCCTTGGTACCCGCCAACAGCGGAGAGAGTGCCGACAAGCGCACGTCATTCCCAACCAGCACCAATCGGCCCTTGACCAAAGATCGTTCGGCGTCATGGGTCGGAATCTCGAGCTGCAGAGACAACTCGCCAAGGCCCGCCGCCGTCGCGTCGCGCAACGCATGTTCCGTCCAGCCGGCGATCGGGGTGCTGTTGACGTAGCGCAGCAGGTCGGTCAAGGGGCCGCGAGCCTGCCCTTCGATGCGCAGCAGTCCCTGCGCAAGGTCCGGGATGCTGCCATTGACGCGGCTCATCTCGACGCCATAGACCCGGCCTGAAGCGTTGCGAATCTGCATGGCATTGCGATCGAACAGCAACTCGCCGCTGACGCGCGTGAACGCTGGCCAACGCGAGGGCCCGTCCGGGCCGCCGGGCACGTAGGCCAGGCTAACGTCCTCGGCGCGTGCCGTGATCTTGAACTCGCCGCCGGGCGCGGCAGGCGTGCCGAGTACGTGCGGGCCGGCGAAGGGGAAGTCCCAAAGATCCCCCTTGACCTTGAAACTCGCGCCCGCGATGTGGCCGTCGACCACGGCTTGCTGCACATAGCGGCGCGCGTCTTCGGACACGCCCAGGGGCAGGTAGCGTGCCACCGCGGCAGCCCGGCCGCGGGACAGGGCGCCGGTCAACTCGAGGCGACCTGGCAGGCGGGCGCCGCGGCCGTGGCCACTGCCCGCGCCAGCCGTGCTGGCCGCCGACCCAGCGGTCGTTGCCGCGCCGGGTGGGCCGTCGCCGGTCTGCCACCGCAGCGCCGTGATCTCGCCCTGCGCGTCGGCGTTGGCAAAACGCGTGTCGGCCAGCGACAGCTCGATCGCCGGCGGCTGGCCAGGCTGCGCCGCAGGGCGAACGCGCCAACTCATGTCGGTTGAAAACGTGTCAAACGCGACCTCCGGTCGCTCGAAAATCCCGGGCAGGATCAGGGCGCCCTTGTCGAGCACGAGCCTGCTCCGCCCGCCCGCCTGAGTGGCATCCAGGTCGATGGTCGCATTGCGCCAGCCCGGCCGGCCGATCACACCCGGCTCTGGCGAAGCCGCTGCAGCAATCCCGGCGCGAACCAGGCGCGCCTTCACCTGGTAGCGTTCGGGCGCATCGATCGCGCCGTCCCAGCTGGCGGCCAGGCCGCTGATCTGTCCGCTCGGTGCCAGTTCGGCCAGTGCACGGGCCAGCGTCGCCCCGAGCGGGACGCGTGCCGCCACCTGGGCCATGCTCGCCAGGTCCAGGCGGTCGGCGCTCAGCTCACCCCCGATGAAGCGCGCCGGTACCGTCGGCGCCTGGCGCAGCGCCAATGCGAACTTGCTGCTCGGCCAGACGACACCGTCATCGGTGTCGAACGCCAACCCGTCAGCGGCCAGCTTGAATTGCCCACTGTGCTGTTCGAGACTGACCCGGCCCTGCAGGCGCGCGATCGCGAGCGGCTGCACGCTGGCGTCGAGTCGCAGCGCAACCGAGCGCAGCGCCAGATCGGCCGTGGCGGCCTGGAACTGGCCCTGGCGCACGTCGATCCAGGCCTGCACCGCCCCTTGCCCTGCGCTGAGCTCGAACGGCAGGCTGACATGGCGCCGCAGTTCCGCAACCTGGGCGTGCGGCAAGGCTGCGTGCAAGGTTCCGCTCCAGCGTCGCCAGTCTCCACTCTGGTCGAGCAGCGACTGCGTGAATCGACCCTGCAGGCTGAAGCGGTCGCCCCACTCTGCCGGCGGCGTGGCATCAAGGCGCAAGTCATGCCGGCGCAGCCCATTGCGCACCACCAGGTCGACACGATCGAGTTCCAGCGCGGGTGCGCTGCGCTGTTCATCGACCCAGCGCAAGCGCCCGTTGCGGACCACGAACTCCGACTGGGAAAAGAACCAGTCGACGGCCCCGCTGTGCGGATCCGTACCGCTGGGCGGGATCTCGATGCCGGCGACAAAGAAGCGCCCGGCGCTGTCGCGCCGGATCTCGAGCTCGGCGCCATCAAGATGCAGTTGCTCGAAGCGCAACTCGAACGCCAGCAGCGAGCGGGCCGAGACGGCCGCAATGACCTTGGGCAAGCGCAGGGCTTCTCGTTGCCGGCGATCCCGCACCACCACGTTGTTCAACTCAATCGCCGGTATCCAGCCGCCAGAGCGAACCTGGATGGCCTCGATCGTCACGGGCAGCCCCAGGGCCTGACTGGCGCGCGCTTCGATCTGCGGGCGCCACTGCTCGATGCGAGGCAGAATGCCCCAATGAAGCGCCAGCCATGCCACCAGCAGTAAGCTCCAGGCACCGAACAAGAACCCGAATGCGATGCGCCAAGCCCAGCGCATTGCAGGGTGTCGGCGCCGCTCTGCGTGGCCGGCTGCAGCGGTTTGGGCGGGCGGGGAGGACAAGGTGGGGGCGGGTAGGCGTCAGGTCGACCAGCGGCAGCTGGCTGGGCTTCGGACGCTGCCGCTTGCGCCCAGGGCTTGCAAGGCATAGCTGCCCGCATTGCTTGCTGGCACGCCAAGTCAATCTAGCACAGGGTCGCTGACAGACCCGCGCCGTCGCAATGGGTTCCTCGAGCATATCGCCCCAGATCCCCACTGCCGCAGCTGAGCACAGCCGTTTCGTGCAGCGCGTGCGCCGGCGTCACGCCGGCGAACTCGCCTGGTTGGCACCCGGCCTGCCGACCGCTGGGTCCATCGGTGAATTGGTCGCGCGGGCCCGCGCCAGCGGCAGCTTCAGCCTACCGAGCGCCCTGCGGGTCACGCGCCAGTTGGTGCTGGAGCGGCTCGCCGTGCTCGACATCGAACAGGCAGCCTCGTTGCAAGACGTGACCGCGACAATGACGGCGCTGGCGGAGGCAAGCCTCGAGATTGCCCTGGCCCAGGCCCTGGCCGACGCCGATGCGCGGCACGGCGCGCCGCTTGACGACCAGGGCCAGCGCATCGACTTCTGGATCGTGGGCATGGGCAAGCTCGGCGCACGCGAATTGAACGTATCGTCCGATATCGACCTGATCTATGTGTATGAAGCAGCGGGCCAGACCCAGGGGCCGGAGCCTGTCTCGGCGCACGAGTATTTCGCCAGAGTTGCGCGCAGTCTGTACACGTTGATCGGCGACAGCACCGACGAGGGCTTCGTGTTCCGCGTCGACCTTGCGTTGCGACCGAACGGCAACTCCGGGCCGCCGGTGGTCAGCCTGGCGATGCTCGAGGAGTACTTCCAGGTCCAGGGTCGCGAGTGGGAACGTTTTGCCTGGCTGAAGAGCCGTGTCGTCGCACCGCGCGCAGCCGTCACCAGTGGGCGCGCGTTGGCGCTGCGCTCACTGGTCACGCCTTTTGTTTATAGACGCTACCTCGACTACGGCGTCTTTGAAGGCCTGCGCCAGTTGCACACCAAGATTCGCGAGGAAGCCCAGCGCCGTGCCGCAGGGCGGCCCGAGCGCAGCAACGACGTCAAGCTGTCGCGCGGTGGCATCCGCGAGATCGAGTTCATCGTGCAATTGCTGTTGGTGGTGCGCGGCGGCCAGTTTCCCGAGATCCGCACGCGCTCGACGCTGCGTGGTCTGCAACGCCTGGCCGCGCGCGGCCTGATGAAGCCGTCGACCGCCGATCGACTGGCCGAGGCTTACAGCTTCTTGCGTCGGGTTGAGCACCGCATCCAGTACCTCGACGACCAGCAGACCCACCTGCTGCCCAGCGCAGACGCCGACCTCGGCTGGATTGCCCGTTCACTCGGTTTGACGTGCAACGCGGATGCCTGCGAATTGCTCGACCGCCTGGGGCAGACGCGCGAACTGGTGGCCACGGAGTTCGACGCCCTGCTGCACGACGGCCAACACACACCGGTGGCCAGCCAGGGCGGCTGCAAGACCTGCGGTCCGGGTCCCTTGCCGATCGACGACGAGGCCTTTCTCGAACGTCTGCCTTCGGCACTGGCCGAGCGCACCCGGGCATGGGCCGCCCAGGCACGCGTGCAGGCGCTGCGCGACACCAGCAAACAGCGCCTGGCGCGCCTGGTTCAGCGCGCGGCCGAGAGCGTCGAGAGCGGTCGATGCAGCGCCGATGCGGCGCTGCGTTTCGTTGACTGGATGGAGCCGCTGTTGCGGCGCGAGAGTTATCTGGCTCTGCTGGTCGAACGCCCCGAGGTGCAACAGCGCCTGCTCGGCTTGCTCGGCCTGGCGCGCTGGCCGACACGCTACCTGATGCAGCACCCCGGGGTCATCGATGAACTGGCGGATGCGCGCCTGCTCCACAGCCGCTTCGACCCGGACGCGTTCATCGCTGAAATGAACGAGCGCCATGCCGCCTGGCATCGCTCGGGCGAGGCCGGCGAAGAAGCCCTGCTTGACGCTTTGCGGCGAGCCCACCATGCTGAAGTGTTCCGCATCCTGGTGCGCGATGTGGAGGGCCACACCACGGTGGAACAAGTGGCCGACGACCTGTCCGCGCTGGCCGATGCCGTGCTCGAATGCACCATCCGCTGGGCCTGGATGCATCTGCGTCAACGCCACCGCGAAACGCCGCAGTTCGCTGTCATCGCCTACGGTAAACTCGGTGGCAAAGAGCTTGGCTATGGCAGCGATCTGGACGTGGTCTTCGTGTTCGATGACCGCGATGAGCCCGATGCCGACAAGGCGGTGGAGATCTACGGCGCCTTCGTGCGCAAACTGATCACCTGGCTGACCTTGCGCACTGCGGCCGGCGAGTTGTTCGACATCGACACCGCCCTGCGCCCGAATGGCAACTCCGGCCTGCTGGTGACTTCGATCGCCGCATTCGAGCAGTACCAGCGAGGGCGTGGCAGCAACACCGCCTGGACTTGGGAGCACCAGGCGCTGACGCGCGCGCGCTGTTGCGCCGGAACGCCGGCCCTGGCCGCGCGCTTCGAGGCGGTGCGCCGCGAAGTGCTTGCGGCCCCGCGCGATCATGCCGCGCTGGCGCAGGAAGTCATGGCGATGCGGGACAAGGTGCGCGCAGCGCGGCCCGTGAAGAACGGCCTGTTCGACGTCAAGCACAGTGCCGGCGGGATGATGGACGCCGAGTTCGCGGTGCAGTTCCTGGTCTTGGCCCACGCCGCTGCGCACCCCGGGCTGCAGGGCAACGTCGGCAACATTGCGCTGCTGCTGCGGGCGCAAGGCTGTGGCCTGCTGCCAGCCGGTGTCGGCCAGGCTGCCGCCGACGCCTACCGCGAACTGCGACGGGCCCAGCACCATGCGCGCCTGGACGAGCAGCCAACTCAGTTTCCCCCCACCAGCCTGGCCCGTGAGCGCGATGCGGTGCTGGCGCTGTGGCAGGCTGTCTTTGCGCCCTAGCGCTGCGGCTGTGACCCTGCCCTCTGCGCCGCGCGCCTGGGCTGGTTGCTCGCTCGGCTTTGCCTTGGCTGCGCTGTTGCTCTGGTCAGCGCCACGTCAGACGCTCGACTGGCAACCCCAGCTGGTGCTGGCCCAGCCATGGCGGCTCTGGACGGCCGCCTTCGTGCATTGGAGCCCGCAACACCTGATGGCCAACGTGCTGGGTTGCGCGGCGGTGGCCGCCTTTGGCGTCACGGCCCAGGTGCCACGTCACGTGACCTGGGCCTGGCTGGCCGCCTGGCCGCTGACCCATGCCGCGCTGGCACTGACACCTCAGCTGCAGCACTACGGCGGTTTGTCGGGTGTGCTGCATGCAGCAGTCGCTGCGGCAGCGCTGCACCTGACTTGGCGCACAACGGGCCGGCGGCGCAGCATCGGTTGGGCCGTGCTGATCGGCTTGGCCGTCAAACTGCTGCTCGAGCGCCCCTGGCTGGGGCCGACACAGTTGGTGCCTGGCTGGGACATTGCGCTGGTGCCGCTGGCGCACGTCACTGGCGCGTTCGGCGGGCTGGTGTGCTGCGCCATCGCCCTCTCGATCGCGCACGGCCCGGTGCAGCCGGCCAGCGCCTGATGTCGACCTCCACCCACGCCGCGTTGGACGGCCGAAAGGACCATCTCGATGGCGTCGCGATCGCGTCGCTGCTGCTCTGCTGCCTGCTCTGGGGCCTGAACCAAGTCGCCACCAAGGTCGCCTTGGCCGACATTGCGCCCTTGACACAGGCCGCGGCCCGCTCACTCGGGGCCGCGCTGCTTCTGCTCGCCTGGTCGCGTTGGCGCGGCATCGAACTGTGGTCGCGCGACGGCACGCTTCGCGCTGGCTCCTGGGTCGGCGCATTGTTTGCAGCCGAGTTCGCCTGCCTGTTCGTGGGCTTGCAGTTCACCAGCGCTTCGCGCATGGTCGTGTTCCTCTACTTGGCGCCCTTCATGGTTGCGCTGGGCATGCGCTGGGTCGCGCGCGGTGAGAACCTGTTGCCGAGACAGTGGTTGGGGCTGGCAGCGGCATTTGCAGGGGTTGCCTGGGCCTTTGGCGAAGCGTTGGCCCCAGGCAGCCCCGGCGGGCCGCGCCAGTGGTGGGGCGACGCATTGGGCGTTGCCGCAGCCCTGTTCTGGGCCGCGACGACCTTGACGATCCGCGCGACCCAGCTCGCACGCGCGCCCGCTGAGAAGACGCTGTTCTACCAATTGGCGGTGTCTGCGGGACTGCTGGCATTGGCGGCCCGCGGCTCCGGCGAGATCTGGCCGCAGCAGATCGGCGCGCTGGCGTTGTGGTCGCTGGCCTTTCAGACCGTGGTCGTGACCTTTGCCAGCTACCTGCTGTGGTTCTGGCTGGTACGCCATTACCCTGCGACGCGGCTGGCGGCTTTTACCCTGTTGACCCCGGTGGCCGGGCTGGCCGCGGGCGTCGGCCTTCTGGGTGAACCCTTGACCCCGCGCCTCGTCGGCGCGGTCGCGGCGGTGGCGGTCGGTATCGCCCTGGTCAACCGGCGTTGATCCTTCACCCACTGAAAGCAACCCTCATGCCTCTCATTCTTGGCGGCTTCGCCCTTTCGAACTACGTCAACAAAGTCAAGCTGGTCCTGCTTGAGAAGGGACTGCCGTTCACGGAGGAGCGCGTGGCCCCGGACCACAAGCCGGACGACCTGCTGGCGGCATCCCCCCTGGGCAAGGTCCCCTTTCTGCGCACCGACCGTGGCTCGCTGTGCGAGAGCAGTGTGATCGTCGACTACCTCGAGGCGCTGGCGCCCAGCCCCGCGCTGCTGCCGGCCGACCCTTGGGCCGCCGCCAAGGTGCGCGAGCTGTCGGTGTTCATTGACCTGCATCTGGAGTTGGTGGCGCGCGAGCTCTACACGCAAGCCTTCTTTGGCGGCAAGATCAGCGACGCGCAGAAGGCGCGGGTGCGAAAGCTGCTCGAGAAGAACATCCTCGGGTTCAAGCAGTTGGCAAGGTTCTCGCCCTACGTGGCGGGCGACGAGTTCACGCAGGCCGACTGCGCCGCCTATGTATCGCTGCCGCTGGTGGCCCTGTCGAGCAAGATCGTCTGCGGGGAAGATCTGTTGGTCGCCGGCGGCATCGAGTGGAAGGCCTACTGCGCGCTGATTGCACAACGACCGTCAGCGCAACGTGTCGATGCGGATCGAAAGGAAGACCAGGCGCGCTCGATCGCGGCAGCCAGGGCCAAGGACCAGACCCCGTAGTCTGAGCAGGTCCTACCCGCCCTACGTCGCCGCCGGCGGCGTCAGGGAGCGCAGCAACTCCTTGCGGTAGCGGTTGAGCTCCTGCACGCTGGCGAAGCTGCGCTCCATCAACAGGCTCATGTTGTGCAGGATGCGCTCGACGACCTTTCCCTCCCACACCGAGTCGAACTGGATCTGTTTGTCCAGCCACTGCTCGAGCCACGCAGGATCTGGCAGGCGGGACTGGACGGTGTCGCGCGGGAAGAGCTTGGCGTTGACATGCAGGTTGGTCGGGTGCAACGCCTGTGCAGTGCGGCGGGCACTGGCCATCAACACGCCGACCTTGGCGAATGCCGCACGGGCTTCGTCGCCGAAGCGGTGCATGGCGCGCTTCATGTAGCGCAAGTAGGCGCCGCCGTGGCGAGCCTCGTCGCGCGCCAGGGTCTCGTAAATCGCCTTGATGACGGGCTCGCTGTGCCACTCGGCAGCGCGCCGATACCAATGGTTGAGGCGAATCTCGCCACAGAAATGCAGCATCAGTGTTTCGAGCGCCGGCGCCGGATCGAACTCGAAGCGCACTGCGTGCAGTTCCTCCTCGCTGGGGACCAGATCGGGTCGGAAGCGGCGCAAGTACTCCATCAGCACGAGGGAATGCTTCTGCTCCTCGAAGAACCAGACACTCATGAACGCCGAGAAGTCGCTGTCATCCTTGTTATCACGCAGGAACATTTCCGTCGCCGGCAGGGCAGCCCATTCGGTGATCGCGTTCATCTTGATGGTCAGCGCCTGCGCCTCGGTCAGCTTCGCGGAATCAAAACTGGCCCACGGAATGTCCTGCTCCATGTTCCAGCGCACCGCCTCGAGTTGCTTGAAGAGTTCCGGGTAGAGCATCGCCTGTCCTTGGTGAATGCGATTGAATTCTAAAGATTGGGCATGCCGTCGGGCAGAGCTCATGCTGGGTCGCGGTCGTGCCACGCGGTCAGGGCGGGCGCGATGTCGCTCAAGCCGGACAGCACTCGCACACCCGCGACAGCCCGGCGCTGCAGGACCGGCGCGCTGCCGCCGACCCAGATCTCGACCTGCGGCGGCAACTTGGCGCGCAGTTCCGTCAAGCCCTCAGTGACCTGGTGCGGGCTGGTGCAGCCCGTATAGCTTAGCGCTACCACCTCGCTGCGCAGGGCTGCTGCGGCGCGGATGATGTCCCACACCGGCGTCTGCACGCCCAGCGAGGCACAGCGACAGCCCTCGAGCGCCAGGATGGCTTCTGCCATCAACAAGCCCAGGCCGTGGGGCTCACCGGGCACCGTACCCAACAAGACGCGCGGCCGGCCGACGCCCGCGGCGGGCAGGTGATGCAAGGCATTGCGCAGCACGACCTGCACCGATTCGGTATACAGATGCTCTTCGAACACTTCGAGGCGCCCCTGCATCCACGCCTCGCCGACCTGAGCGTTCAAGGGCGCGATCACATCGAGGACAAATCGGCCCAGCCCCATCCGCGCCAGAGCCCGCGCCATCATGTCCCGCAGCAACTCCACCTCATGCTGACGAATCGTTGCCATGAAGCCGACCAGGTCGGGCGCCGCGCGGGCTTGCGCCTCGGGCGGGCGCGTCGGCTCGCGCAGGCCAGTCGCACTCGACAGCAAGTCGAGGTCGCCCGCCGCCATGGCAACGATCCGACCCGGACGGTGGCCGGCATCGAGCAAGCGCTTGATGGTGCGCAGGCGTTCGACCTGCTCGAACGGGTAACTGCGCTCGCCCACGGCGTCGCGGTCTGGCAGCGGGAACCCATAGCGGCGTTCCCAAATGCGCAAAGTGTCCTTGCTCAGCCCGGTGTCGCGCTCGACAGCCGAGATGGACATCGTGATCGGCCTGGCCGTGAAGCTTGCTTGCACTTGCATCCCCTTGGCTGAGTCTGGCGTAGAACCCTGGCGCTCGTTCACCACGGATCGCTACAGTGTAGGCAGCATCGATTCTTTGTAATGGACAAGTGTTGAGCAAAACAGACTCCACCTCGGAGACCACGCTGCTTTGCAGGTCTTAAAGTGATCTTGACATGGACAACACTGCAAAGTATTATTCTATACTCATCAGTTCAGTTTCACGCAATTCGACCGTAATGACACAGCCCGTTGCAATCCCCCCGCGGGAACTCCACGCCGCGGCGAAGCTCCATGTCGGGATACGGTTTCGTTTGCTGAGCGGCCTTCCAATAAAACCGGCTGCAATCTCCGAGCGCTTTTCCTCCTCCCTCCCTCCCTCCTTCGCTCGGGGGCGCCGCTCGGCAACCTTTCTCCCCAGGGGTACCGCTGATGGCCGTGCCCCATTGCCTTGCCCAGACTGAGCCATGCGCCGCGTTGCAGTCATTGGCTCCGGTATTTCAGGTCTGTCCGTCGCGCACGGCTTGGCGGAAGAAGCCCGCGTCACGCTGTTCGAGGCAGCGGATTGGTTTGGCGGGCATGCGCACACGGTCGACATCCGCCTCGAAGGCGTTCGGCATGGTGTAGACACCGGCTTCCTGGTCTTCAATCAGCGCACCTACCCCGAGCTGATCGCCTTGTTCGAGCGCCTCGGCGTTGACAGTGCGCCCTCGGAAATGTCGTTTTCTGTCCAGTCCCCTGCAACAGGCTGGGAATGGTGCGGCAGCGATTTGAACGGGGTCTTCGCCCAGCGCCGCAACTTGGTGTCGCCGCGCTTCCTGGGCATGTTGCGCGACGTGGTGCGATTCAACCGACTCGCCACCGCCATCGCTTTGAACCATGGCGACGCCGCACTCGACCAGCCCATCGCTGAGTTCCTCGATCAACACGCCTTCGGCTCCGACTTCCGCGAGGGCTACTTCCTGCCCATGATCGGCTGCGTCTGGTCTTGTCCGATCGAGCAGATGTTGCACTTTCCGATCGGCACGATGATCCGGTTCTGCCACAACCACGGCTTGATTCAGTTGAGCAACCGACCCCAGTGGCGGACCGTGCGCGGCGGCTCGAGGGCCTATGTCATGAAGATGCTGGCGTCGATTCCTGACGCCCGGTTGGCGACCCCTGTCCGCTCAGTGCGGCGCCTGCCGCCCGGTGACGGCACTGCAGGCGTGGTCGTCGCCACTGACGCGGGCACTGAGCGCTTCGACGACGTGGTCCTGGCCTGTCACAGCGACCAGGCTCTGGCTCTGCTGGGCGACGCCAGCACCGAAGAGCGCAGCGTCCTCGGCGCGATCAGCTATCACGCCAACCGCGCGGTGCTGCACACCGACGTCTCAGCGCTGCCGCAGCGACAGCGCGCCTGGGCCGCGTGGAACTACGAGCGGGCGGCCGACCGCCGGCATGAGCGAGCAGGTGTGTGCTTGCACTACTTGATCAACAGGCTGCAACCGCTGCCCTGGAAGACTCCGGTGATTGTGTCGCTCAATCCACTGCGCCCGATCCGCGCTGACGCCGTTCTCGGCGAGTGGGACTACAGCCATCCGGTGTTCGACCGCAGCGCGGTACGGGCGCAAGCCGGCGTCCCGGCCTTGCAGGGCCGCTCGCATGTCTGGTTTGCAGGCGCCTGGACACGCTACGGATTTCATGAAGATGGTCTGATGTCAGGGCTGGCTGTGCTGGCCGGCCTGCGTGCGCGGTGGGCTTCCCAAGGGGTGACGGGAGTGGCGGCGTGAACCTCTCGCCGGCGGTCGTGCAACTGGCAATCGGGTCCGTGCGCCACCTGCGCCTGCGCCCGACGACGCACAGCTTCGATTACCCAACCTACTTTCTCCTGCTACCGCTGCGAGCGATGCGTGCCGCCCCAGCCCAGGCCCTGGCGCGCAATCGCTTCGGCTTGTTGGCCTTTCATGACCGCGACCATGGCGACGGGCGCAGCGACTGCCTGGCGTGGCTCGACGAACAGCTGCTGCGCGAAGGCGTCGCCGACGCGGACGGTGAAGTCTGGCTGCAAACCTACCCCCGGGTGCTCGGCTATGCCTTCAAGCCGGTCAGCTTCTGGTACTGCCATCGCCGCGACGGCAGCCTGGCTGCAATCGTGACGGAGGTGAACAACACCTTCGGCGAGCGGCATTGCTACTTGCTGGTCGGCCCTGCGCTGGCCTGGGGCCAGGAACAACGGGCGCAGAAAGTTTTCCATGTGTCACCCTTCTGTCGCACTGCCGGCGAGTACCGCTTCCGGTTTGCCCGCAGCGAGGGGCGCATCGTGGCCCGCATCGAGCACCACGATGCTGACGGCCCCCTGTTGCTGACCAGCGTCAGCGGTGCGTTCGCCCCGGCCACGCCGGCGCGCCAACGGGCGGCTTTCTTTGGTCAACCGATGATGACCCTCGGTGTGATTCTGCGCATCCACTGGCAGGCGATGCAGTTGTGGCTCAAGCGCGTACCACTCGTGCGCAAGCCGATCGCGCCCGAGCACTTCGTCACCCGCTGAAACCCTCCGCCTCAACTCACTTTTTGCAGTCCGATGAGCAGCCCTCTCTCCAGCCTCTCCTCCAGCACGCCCTTTCGCGTTCCCCCGACCGCACCGGCTGCCGCTCGCGCCGTGCTGCGCCTGCTGACAAGCCTGCGCCACGGCCGCCTGGACCTGCAATTACCCGATGGCTCGCAGTCGCGCTTCGGTGATCCGCAGGCGGTCGGGCCCCACGCGGCGATCCGCTTGTTGAACTGGAACGTGTGCGCCGCGGCGCTGAAGTCAGGCGACATCGGCTTTGCCGAGAGCTACATCGCCGGCGACTGGACGACACCCGACCTGGCGGCGCTGATGAAGCTGTTCGTGGCCAACCGGGACGCGGTCGAGCATGTCATCTACGGCCATTGGTGGGGCCGGTTGCTATACCGCGCAAAGCACCTGCTGAACCGCAATTCGCGGCGCGGCAGCCGCAAGAACATCCACGCCCACTACGACCTGGGCAATCCGTTCTACCGCCTCTGGCTCGATTCGACGATGAACTACTCGAGCGCCTGGTTCGAGGGCGGCCAGCACAGCAGCCTGCCCGCGGCGCAGCATGCCAAAGTCAGGCGCGCCCTCCTGGAGTGCGAGCTCCAGCCCGGCCAACGCTTGCTCGAAATCGGCTGCGGCTGGGGCGCGCTGGCCGAGAAGGCGGCGGCGGAGTTTGCGGCCAACGTCACCGGCGTGACATTGTCAAAGGAGCAACTGAGCTTTGCCAAGGAGCGGATCGACCAAGCCGGCCTGTCGGACCGGGTCGAGTTGCGTTTGCAGGATTACCGCGACATCGACGATGCCGCTTTCGATGCGGTCGCCTCGATCGAGATGTTCGAAGCCGTGGGTCGCGCCTACTGGCCTGGCTTCTTCGCCACGCTGCGCGACAAGCTCAAGCCGGGGGGTCGCGCCTGCATCCAAACCATCACGATCCGGGACGATCTGTTCGATCGCTATGCCGCCGGCACCGACTTCATCCAGCAATACATCTTCCCTGGCGGGCTGCTGCCCAGCCCGAGCCAGTTCCGGGCGCACGCCCAGACCGCCGGGCTTGAGGTGATCAACGAGCTGGCCTTCGGGCAAGACTACGCCGAGACGCTGCGTCGCTGGCGCGACCGTTTCCTGGCCGAGGAGTCGCAAGTGCGACGTATCGGCTTCGACACCCGCTTCATGCGCATTTGGGAGTTCTATCTGGCCTACTGCGAAGCGGCCTTCGAAGGCGGCAACACCGATGTCATCCAGTTCACGCTGCGCAAGCCCTGACGCGACGACGCGGCGCCACGCGCTGTTGGCCTTGGCCGCCCTCGCGTGGGCGTTGCCAGTGGCATCGCAGCCCGCCGCGGGCACACCCATACCTGGCGAAGTCCTGGGTGACTTGCCGGGCGCACGCCTTCAGGGCCAGGCGCGTCTGCGCTTCTTCGGCTTGCATGTGTACGACATCCGCCTGTGGGTGCCTGCGCTCTTGAGCACGGATGACGCACTGCGCAAGAACGCTGCCCTGGAGATCGAGTACGCGCGCGCGATCAAGGGGGGGCAGATTGCCGAGCGGTCATTGACGGAGATGCGACGCGTCGCCGAGTTCGACACCGCCCAGGGCGAGCAATGGTTGGCCCGGATGCAGCAGCTGTTCCCCGACGTCCAGGCCGGCGACCGCATCACTTTCGTTCACCGCCCCGGCGAAGGTGGCCGTTTTCATGTCAACGGCCGTCTCGTGGGCGAGGTGCGTGACGCAGTGTTCGCACGGCTTTTCGTCGGCATTTGGCTGTCGCCGCGCACCTCCGAGCCGCAGCTTCGCAACGCCTTGCTCGGGTCGCCACCGTGAGCGGCGTTGCGCCGGTCACGGCGTCCGGCGCAACGATCAGCGTTCGCAGCGGTGTCACCTATGGCGCGCTCGGCTTGCCGCTGGCCTTCGTCGCTCTGCCTCTCTACGTGATCTTGCCGAATCACTATGCCACGGTTTTCGGCGTGCCGCTGGCCGTGCTCGGCGCACTGCTGCTGGCCACGCGTCTGCTCGACGCCTTTGCCGACCCTTGGATCGGCCGCTGGACCGACGCCTGGTTTGCACACTCCACGCGTCGCGTGCTGGCCATTTCAGCGCTCGCTGCGATCGTGCTGTCAATGGGATTTCACGCCCTGTTCTTTCCGCAGGTCAGCGAGCCCGAGGATCTGCTGGTCTGGTGCGGTGGGTTCCTGGCAGTGACCTACCTGTCCTACAGCGTGCTGTCCGTCGTTCACCAGGCCTGGGGTGCGCGGCTGGGGGGCGACGCCACGCAACGCGCTCGCATCGTCGCCTGGCGCGAGGGCTTGGCCCTGACCGGCGTGCTGGTGGCCAGTGTGTTGCCGTCCCTGGCTGGCCTGGGGCCGACCAGCGCCGTGTTTGTGGTAGCACTGACGGTGGGTGTCGCACTGCTGGCCATCGCCCCGCGCAGCGTTGAGTTGCCCACCACCCGACCTGCGACGTCAATGCGTTTGCCGCTGGCCAACCCAGGCTTCAGGCGCCTGCTGTTGGTCTTCATGGTCAATGGCGTGGCCAGTGCCGTACCGGCCACGCTGGTGCTGTTCTTCATCCGCGACCGCCTGCAACTGCCGGCCTACGAGCCCCTCTTCCTGTTCAGCTACTTCGCGGCAGGCGCGCTGTCGATGCCACTGTGGGTGCGGGCGGTGGCGCGCTTTGGCCTGTCGCACTCCTGGCTGGCCGGCATGTTGCTAGCGATCGTTGCCTTTGTCGGAGCGGCATCGCTGGGAGCCGGTGACCTCCTTGCCTTCACCCTGATCTGTTTGGCCAGCGGCCTGGCGTTGGGCGCGGACCTGGCCTTGCCAGGTGCCCTGCTGGCCGGCGTGATCCAACGTGGCGGCCACAGCGGCCAAGCGGAAGGCGCCTACTTTGGCTGGTGGAACTTTGCCACCAAGCTCAACCTGGCGCTCGCAGCCGGTCTATCCCTGCCGTTGCTCAGTGCGTTCGGCTACACACCCGGTGCGCGCGATGCCGACGCCTTGCAGGCCCTGGCACTTGCCTACGGCTTGCTGCCTTGCGCGCTCAAGCTGCTCGCGGCGGCTTTGCTCTACGGCGCCTGGATACGCAACCCTCTTGGAGAATCGACGTGACCCTCATCGCACCCCTGGTGCGCGGCGCAGCCATCCTTCTGAGTGCAGCGAGCATTCTGTTGGCCGGCTGCGCCAGCGCGCCGACACCCGCCGACTACGCGCGCGAAACCCCGCAACTCGAGTTGCGAAAGTACTTCAACGGGCCCCTCACCGCCCACGGCATCTTTACCGATCGCTCCGGCAAGGTATTGCGCCGGTTCAGCGTCAAGATGACAGGCACCTGGAACGGCAATCAGGGTGTGTTGGACGAGGACTTTACCTACAGCGACGGCAAGAAGGAGCGGCGTGTCTGGCGCCTCACCGACCACGGCAATGGCCGCTACACCGGCCGCGCTGACGACGTGATTGGCGAGGCCGTTGGCCAGGCCGCGGGCAACGCTCTGAACTGGCGCTATACGCTCGCGCTGCCGGTCGATGGCCGCGTCTGGGAAGTGCAGTTCGACGACTGGATGTACCTGATGGACGAGCGTGTGATGCTCAACAAAGCCCTGATGAGCAAGTTCGGCTTCACCCTGGGCGAAGTCACACTTGCCTTCACCAAACCTTGAGTGGATTGCCGATGTCATTGAATCCACGCATCACCCGCTGGGCCGACCAGGTCGTCTGGCTGGTGGGCGCCTCGACCGGCATTGGCCGCGCGACGGCCGAGCAGTTGCACGCCGCGGGTGCGACCGTGATCGTATCTGCGCGCGACGAAGCCAAGCTGAACCAGTTCACCCAGGGTCGCGAGCGCGCGTTCGCCGTGCCTTTGGATGTCACCGATCGCGCGGCGCAAAGCGCTGCCGCTGCAGCCATCGTCGCCCAGCACGGCCGGATCGACCTCGTGATGTACTGCGCCGGTCACTACAAGGCCCAGCGTGCCACTGCGTTCGACCTTGACGAGATGCTCAAGCACCAACAGGTCAATGTGGTCGGCGCGCTGTACCTGCTGGACGCCGTGCTGCCGCAGATGCAAAACCAGGCTGCTACCGGCAAATCGGCGCACATCAGTCTGGTGGCCAGCGTCGCCGGCTATCGTGGCCTGCCAAATTCGCTGGCCTACGGCCCGACCAAAGCCGCGCTGATCAACCTGGCCGAGACCCTGTACCTGGACCTCCAACCGCTGGGCCTCGGGGTGTCGGTGATCAACCCAGGCTTCGTCGAGACGCCTCTGACCGCTGGCAACAAGTTCGCCATGCCGGCCTTGATGACACCGGCCGATGCAGCCCGCGAGATCGTGGCGGGCTGGGAGGCCGGCCGATTCGAGATCCACTTCCCGAAGCGCTTCACCCTGTGGCTCAAGGCCATGCGTTTCCTTGCCGACGGCGCTTACTTCGCGGCCATCCGCCGTTCCACCGGGCTATGACAGCGGTCCGGTCCGCCGACGCGCGGGTGCAGCGCGCGGTGGCATTCTTTGAGCAACTGAGCCCGGCGGACTTGCCACGCCTGGGCGACCTCTATACCGCCGACGCCCGCTTCAAGGACCCGTTCAACGAGGTGGTGGGCGTAACCGCGATCACAGCCATCTTCGAGCACATGTACCGCTCGCTCGAATTGCCCCGCTTTGTCGTGCTGGAAATCGTTGCCGCCGGCGACGACTGCTTCTTGACCTGGGACTTTCTGTTTCGCTTCAAGCGCTTCTCGCCTCAGCTTGACCAGCGTGTGAGGGGCGTGACCCAGCTTCGATTTGCGGCCAATGGCCGCATCGCTCTGCATCGCGACTACTGGGACGTGGCCGAGGAGTTGTACGAGAAGCTGCCCGCGTTGGGCTCGCTGATGCGCTGGCTCAAGCGCCGCGCGAATGCCTGAGCGCTAGCGCTGGCCTTCTGTCAGCGTGTCGAGTTGGAAGCGGCCGGACTTGTCGACCAGCCAAATCTCGGTGTACTTGACCTCGCCCATGCGCGCTGGCGGCGGAAACGGGCTGGCTTTCTTGATCATCTCCACCGCCCAGGGCCCCACTTCGGCCGCCGCGGGCTGGCGCACGACACGGACACTTCGCACTTCGCCGTTGGCGGCGATCTCGGTTTCGATGATGGCCACGCCGTACAGCAGCGGTGGCATCTTGCCCTTGTGGATCTGCTTGCCGTAGGCGGCGTAGAGATGCCGCGCGCCGTCGCTGCGGTACTCGAGCGCTGTCTCCGCGACCGACGGCCTCTGGAAGGCACCGCCGACCGGGGGCGTGGTCTTGAACTGGGCCATTGACGGGGTAGCAATCAGCCAGCCCGCCAGAGCCAGGGCGCCAAGGAGTGGAGTGCGGTGGAGGTTCATGTTCGGCAGTCTAGGCAGGGACCGTACCAAACGCCTGTGAGCTTCCGCACGCCGCTCCGCGCGTTCGTTTGGTTACCGCAACCAGCCCTTGCGTCGGAAGTAGAACAGCGGCACCGCCACCGAGACGGCCATCACGGCGATTGCAAACGGGTAGCCGAAGGTCCAGTCAAGTTCGGGCATGTTGCGAAAGTTCATGCCGTACAGGCTCGCAATCAGCGTCGGCGGCAGCAAGGCCACACTCGCCACCGAGAAGATCTTGATGATCTTGTTCTGGTTGATATTGATGAAGCCGACCGTCGCGTCCAACAGGAAGTTGATCTTGTCAAACAGGAACGCAGTGTGGCTGTCGAGCGAGTCGATGTCACGCAGGATCTGGCGCGCCTCCTCGAACTGCTCGGCATTGAGCATGCGGCTGCGCATCATGAAGCTGACGGCGCGGCGCGTGTCCATCACATTGCGCCGGATGCGGCCGTTCAGGTCTTCTTCCTTGGCGATCGCCGCCAGCGCTGCGCCGGCCTGCTTGTCGTCGACCTCCTGGGTCAGGACGCCCGCGCCGACCGCTTCCAATGCGTCGTAGATCCCCTCGAGCGCGTCGGCGCTGTACTCGGCGTCGGCATCGTAGAGTTTGAGCAGCACATCCTTGGCATCCTCGATCAGCGCCGGAATGCGCCGCGCACGCAGCCGCAGCAGACGGAACACGGGTAGGTCTTCGGCGTGCACCGAGAACAGCACTTGCTGGTACAGGATGAAGGCCGCGCGCACGTTGCGCGGCGTCACGTCGTCATCGATGAGGAAGTCGGAACGGATGTGCAACTCACCGTTGTCTTCTTCGTAGAAGCGCGCCGACTCCTCGAGGTCGTCGTCGACGATGTTGTCCGGGATCGCGATGCCGAAGCGTGCCAGGACCCAGGCCTTTTCTTCGACCGTCGGCGACTCCAGATCGACCCAGACCGGGCGCACATCGGCCAGCGCACCAGCGCTGTCGATCTCTTCCTGAACCAGCCGGCCGTTGACCAGCGTGAAGATGTTGAGCATCGAACGCGACTCCAGCGCGCATGCGCGCAGCGGGCAAGGGGGTGGCCAGGCGCGCGCGCCGATGCGAGCCGAGGCGCCGTGTCCAAGGCCGTGGTTGTGCGGGACTCGAGGGGACTGGCACCTGGGGCCGTGCCGCCCCACGCGATGGAGCCAGCCCGTAGACATTCGATTATGGCACCGCACACCGGCGGTTTTGCTGTCACCATTGCTTCATGTCGTTGTCGCCGGCAGTCACGATTCCGTCACCAAAATGGGCCGGCCCGCGGCCCCGTGCGGCTTGCCTTCGCTGGTCGCCCGGGTCACACTGAACCGGACTCAGCCCGTCTCCCTCACCGCAGTACCCCAACCCAGTGCTGCCACCTCTGCCACCCTTCCCCAAGGAGGATTTGATGAACCTGACGATCAGTGGACACCACCTTGAAGTGACCCCGGCCCTGCGCGAGTACGTGCTGACCAAGCTGGACCGCGTCACACGGCACTTCGATCAGGTGGTGGACATCACCGTGTTGCTGACCGTCGAGAAGCAAAAAGAAAAGGAGCGAAGGCAAAAGGCCGAAGTGACCCTGCATGTGAAGGGCCGCGACATCTACGTCGAACACGCCAGCGAAGACCTCTATGCCGCGATCGACAGCCTCATGGACAAGCTCGACCGCCAAGTCATGCGCCACAAGGATCGCGTACAGGAGCATCACCACGAGTCTCAGAAGCGTCAATCTGCAGGCGCCTAAAGAAAGTAAGCAAACGCTTTCAAGCGGCCGGCGGGCCGCTTTTCACGTCCCCGCGTCGGTCTGGCTGGAGCAGCGCAGCTAATGCGCAACACCGTGGCCCTGCACACACCACAAAACTGGCGTGCGCGAGGTCGCTTCCTATAATTCGTCGCCCTGTCACAGTTCCCGCAGTCAGCCGCCGGTCGTCCCGCGCGTTGTGAGATGCGGAAGGACCGCCCACAATGAACCGACTTGCCTCCATCCTGCCTGTCGCCAACGTCATGGTCGACGTTGATGCCACCAGCAAGAAGCGCGCTTTCGAGCAGGCCGGCGTGCTGTTCGAGAACCAGCACGCCATCGCCCGTGCCACCGTGTCGGACAACCTGTTCGCTCGCGAACGCCTGGGCTCGACCGGCCTGGGCCACGGCGTGGCGATTCCCCACGGGCGCATCAAGGGCCTAAAGAACCCGCTTGCGGCGGTCGTGCGAGTGCTGCAGCCCATCGCATTCGACGCACCAGACGACGAGCCGGTCTCCTTGCTGATTTTCCTGTTGGTGCCTGAGGCGGCAACACAACGGCACCTGGACATCCTTTCCGAGATCGCGGAGATGCTCTCGGACCGCACGCTGCGCGAGCGCCTCAGGGCCGAGCCCAATGCTGCCGGCCTGCACAAGCTGATCGCCGACTGGGAGCCGCTCAAGTCGGTGGCCTGATCCCCCGACTGGGCTGCGCGCCATGAAGCCCACGTCCATCAGCGCCGAAGCCCTGTTCGAGGAGCACCGCGAGGCCCTGCACTGGGAATGGGTTGCAGGCCATGCGCACCCGGAGCGCCGTTTCGACGAAGCTGCCGTCCTCGACGCACGTTCTGCAGCCGACCTGATCGGCTACCTGAATTACATCCATCCCTACCGGGTGCAGATTGTCGGACGCCGCGAAGTGGGCTACCTGAGCCAAGCCAGCGACGAGGTCATCGAACGCAGGGTGGCACGCATCGTCACGCTCGAGCCGCCGATGATCATCGTCGCCGACGGACAGGCGCCGCCAAACCGTCTGGTGGCCCTGTGCGACCGGGCTGACATCCCGCTCTTCGTCACCGCCGAGTCGGCGGGTCATGTGATCGACGTGGTGCGTGCCTACCTCGGGCATCTGTTTGCCGAGCGCACGACGCGGCATGGCGTGTTCATGGATATCCTCGGGCTGGGCGTGCTGCTGACCGGTGAGTCGGGGCTGGGCAAGAGCGAACTGGGGCTCGAACTGATCTCGCGCGGCCACGGCTTGGTGGCGGACGACGCTGTCGACCTGTACCGGATCTCACAAACCGCGCTGGAAGGCCGCTGTCCTGCACTGCTGCTCAACCTGCTCGAGGTGCGGGGCATCGGCCTGCTGGACATCAAGGCCATCTTTGGCGAGACCGCCGTGCGCCGCAAGATGCGCCTCAAGCTGATCGTTCACCTGGTACGTAAAGAGACCATGGAGCGGGAGTTCGAGCGCCTGCCCTACGAGCCGCTGTTCGAGGACATCCTCGACGTCAACGTGCTCAAGGTGGTGATCGCCGTAGATGCCGGGCGCAATCTGGCGGTGCTGGTCGAGGCCGCCGTGCGCAACACGGTCCTGAAGCTGCGCGGCATCGACACCTATGCCGAGTTCGTGCGCCGGCATCAACTGGCGATGGACCAGCAAGAGAAGATTTGAGGCCCTACTTCGGCCGGTGCACGCAGCCGGGCTTGGTGCAGTTGGCGTACAAGGCCAGCGAGTGATCTTGCAGAGAAAAGCCGCGCGCCAAAGCCACGTCACGCTGCCGGGTCTCGATCTCGGGGTCGTAGAACTCTTCGACGCGTCCGCAGGTCAAGCACACCAGATGGTCGTGATGCTGACCCTCGTTGAGCTCGAACACCGACCTGCCGCTCTCGAAGTTGCTGCGCGTGAGCAGTCCGGCCTGCTCGAACTGCATCAACACCCGGTAGACCGTGGCCAAGCCCACATCGGCGCCATCAGTCAACAGGGCCTTGTAGACATCCTCCGCAGTCATGTGGCGCACCACTGCGCGCTGGAAGACCTCGAGGATCTTGATGCGCGGCAGCGTCGCCTTCAGGCCACTGCTCTTGAGTTCATCGGCGTGCGTCATCGGTGGCTAGGGGGCCAGTAGAATCGTGCCCATCATAGCCAGCGCACCGATGCTGACCCAGCGTCGGCGCCACTCCATGCCCCGCTTCCACCGCTTTCGCCGCGCCACGACCCTTGTAACTCTCCCGTTGCTGCTGTTGAGCGGGGGCTGCAGTTCGATCCAGGGCGATCGCTTGCTCGGCGCCATCACACCCTTCCGTATCGACGTGATGCAGGGCAACGTGATCACCAAGGAGCTGGCCGCCAACGTCAAGCCGGGCATGAGCCGCGAGCAGGTGCGCGACGTGCTGGGCTCACCGCTGCTGACAAGCGCCTTCCATGCCGATCGATGGGACTATGTCTTCACCATGCGACGTCAAGGCGTCGAGCCGCAGCGGCGCAGCGTCGTTGCCTACTTCAAGGGCGATGCGCTGGAGCGCCTTGAAGTGCCCGAGCTGCCGTCGGAAAAGGAATTTGTCAGCTCGATCCGGCGCGCGCGCGGCGGTAGCGCCGAACCCGTGCTGGCCTTGACCGACGAGCAACGCAAAGCCCTGCCGCCGCCCTTGAAGGGCGAGACCGCTGCGGCGGCGCAACCGCTCGGCGCCAATCGGCCCTATCCGCCCCTCGAACCGCAATGATGCCGGCACCGCTGCAGCGTGCGGTCGGCAGCGGGGGGCCTTTGAGGGTCGCGGTTGCGGGCGCCTCGGGCCGCATGGGCCAGATGCTGATCGAGGCTGTGAATGTCGCGCCCGATTGCACGCTCGCGGCCACGCTCGATCTCGGTGCTGACTTGGAATCGACGCTGTGCACCGCTCAGGTACTGATCGACTTCACACGGCCGCAAGGCACACTGGCGCACTTGGCGGCATGCCGCGAATTCGGCGTCAAGGCGGTCATCGGAACAACCGGCTTCAGCGCAGCGGAGACGGCCGAGATCGCCGCCCATGCCCGCCATATCGCGATCGTGATGTCGCCCAACATGAGCGTCGGCGTGAATGTCGCATTCAAGTTGCTCGACATGGCGGCGCGCGCGCTGGCCGAAGGCTATGACATCGAGATCGTCGAAGCGCACCACCGCCACAAGGTCGACGCGCCCAGCGGCACGGCGTTGAAGATGGGCGAGGTCGTGGCCGCCGCGCTCGGCCGGGACCTAAAGGACTGCGCGGTCTACGCCCGAGAGGGCGTCACCGGCGCGCGCAATCACAGCAGCATCGGCTTTGCCAGCGTTCGTGGCGGCGACATCGTCGGCGACCACACCGTGATGTTTTGCGGCACCGGCGAACGCATCGAGATCGCCCACAAGAGTGCCAGCCGTGCCACCTACGCGCAGGGCGCGCTGCGAGCGGCGCGCTTCCTCGCCGACAAGCCGACAGGTCTGTTCGGCATGGACCATGTCCTCGGACTGAACTGAGGCATCGTGGACGGCTTCGCCACCTTCTGGAGCGGCAGCGACGCAGTTGGCCGAGCCGTCGCGTTGCTGCTGCTGGCGATGTCGGTCAGTGCGTGGGTCACGATCCTCTGGAAACTTTGGGTCTTGCAGCGCGCGCGGCGTGATGTGGCCCGCGCCGTGCCGGCCTTTTGGGCCGCGCCCGGCCTGGACGAAGGGCGCCAGCGCTTGGTTGCGCTCGATCGTGAACAGTTGCTGCTGCCGCTGTTCGACGCGGCCACGGCATCGCCCCTGCCTGGCACACTCGACAGCGGCGCCCACCTCGATTCGCAGCTGACACGGCGCCTGCGCGACGCGCTGCACCGAGGCCTGGCCCATCTCCAGTTCGGCCAGGTGTTGCTGGCATCGATCGGCAGCACCTCGCCCTTCATTGGCCTGTTCGGCACGGTCTGGGGCATCTACCACGCCCTGGCCAGCATCGCTGCTGCCGGCACCCTGACCATTGACAAGGTCGCCGGCCCGGTCGGCGAGGCCTTGATCATGACCGCCGCCGGCCTGGCCGTGGCCATCCCCGCCGTCCTGGCCTACAACCTGTTCGGCAAATGGGTCGGCGCGGCCGAGGCCGAACTCGAAGGCTTTGCCCACGACTTGCGCGAGATGCGCATCGACAAAGAGCGATGACCTCCCCCCGAAGCGCCTGCGGCGCCTCGCCCTCAGGGGCGCGCCGCTGGTGGACCGGCAGACCCGGGTCCACGGCGTGCGCTCGGTTGCGGGTGCGGCGTGCGACCCGCGTGGCGCTGGCCGGCATGGGCCACTGAGATGGCCTTTGGTCGCCTTGAACGCAGCTCGCGGCCAGCGCCGATGAGCGAGATCAACATGACACCGCTGATCGACGTGATGCTGGTGTTGCTGGTCATCTTCATCATCACCGCACCCTTGATGACCTCGAGTCTGAAACTCGACCTGCCAAAGACGGACGCGGCCACGCCCACCAGCGCGCCGGCCTTCATCGCTCTGGCCATCACTGCCGACGGCACGCTGTTCTTCGGCGACGAGCCGCTGGCGCGCGACGCGCTGGCCCTGCGCGTGCGCGCCGCCGCCAAGGCCAACCCGCAACTCGAAGTGCAGCTGCGCGCCGACCAGAAAGTGCCCTACGGCCAGGTCGCCGAATTGCTGGCGCTGATTCAGGCGGCGGGCCTGACCCGCATCGGCTTCGTCACGGAAGCACCGAAGTAGGACCCGGCAGACCGACTTCTACAATCGGCGGATGAACGAGAAATACGTGCCCGCCGAAGTCGAAGCCGCCGCCCAGGCGCACTGGCAGGCCCGCGACGCTTACCGCGTCGTCGAAGACAAGAACAAGCCCAAGTTCTATGCCTGCTCGATGTTGCCCTACCCGAGTGGCAAGCTGCACATGGGCCATGTGCGCAACTACACCATCAACGACATGCTGACGCGCTCGCTTCGCATGCAGGGCATGAACGTGCTCATGCCCATGGGTTGGGACGCCTTCGGCCTGCCGGCCGAGAACGCGGCGATGGACAACGGCGTACCGCCCGCGACGTGGACGCGGCAAAACATTGCCGACATGAAGGCGCAGATGCAGCCGCTGGGCATGGCCATCGACTGGAGCCGCGAAGTTGCCACCTGCGATCCGGCTTACTACCAGTGGAACCAATGGTTCTTCCTGAAGATGCTCGAGAAGGGGATCGCATACCGCAAGACCCAGGTCGTCAACTGGGACCCGGTCGACCAGACCGTGCTGGCCAACGAACAGGTCGTCGACGGCCGCGGCTGGCGCTCCGACGCCCTGGTGGAAAAGCGCGAGATTCCGGGCTACTACTTCGCCATCACGAAGTACGCCGACGAGCTGCTGGCCAACGTGGCCGACCCGACCAGCCCAGGCTACCTGCACGGCTGGCCCGAGCGCGTGCGCCTGATGCAGGAACACTGGATCGGCAAGAGCGAGGGACTGCGCTTCGCCTTCACCCACGACATCCGCGATGAGAAGCGCCAGTTGATCGGCGGCGGCCGTCTGTACGTGTTCACGACGCGCGCTGACACCATCATGGGCGTCACCTTCTGCGCCGTGGCACCCGAGCACCCGCTGGCAGCCCACGCCGCCAAAACCAACCCGACCTTGGCGGCATTCATCGACACCTGCATCAAGGGCGGCACCACCGAGGCCGAGATGGCGACCAAGGAGAAGGAGGGTGTACCCACCGGCCTGACGGTCACCCACCCGATCAGCGGTGCGTCGATCGAGGTCTGGGTCGGGAACTACGTTTTGATGGGCTATGGCGACGGCGCCGTGATGGGCGTTCCGGCACACGACGAGCGCGACTTCGTTTTTGCCCGCAAATACCAGCTGCGTATCAAACCGGTGATCGATGTCGCCGGTCAGCCGTATTCCATCGCGGCCTGGCAGGATTGGTACGCCGACAAGCAGCGCGGGCGGTGCATCGCCTCCGGTGTGCTCGATGGCCTGGCCCACCGGGAGGCCGTCGACGCGGTGGCCGACTTGCTCGCACTGCAAGATCTGGGCGAGAAGAAGACCACGTGGCGCCTGCGCGACTGGGGCATCAGCCGCCAGCGCTACTGGGGCACGCCGATCCCGATCATTCACTGCGCCGCCTGCGGCGACGTGCCGGTGCCCGAGACCGACTTGCCGGTGCTGCTGCCGGAAGACCTGGTGCCCGACGGCAGCGGCAATCCGCTGCGCAAGAACGCGCAGTTCATGAACGTCGCCTGTCCGCGGTGTGGTGCGCCATCGCAGCGCGAGTCCGACACGATGGATACGTTCGTCGATTCGGCCTGGTACTACATGCGCTATGCCAGCCCGGATGCCGGCAACGCGATGGTCGATGCGCGCAACGACTATTGGATGCCGATGGACCAGTACATCGGTGGCATCGAGCACGCCGTGCTGCATCTGCTGTATGCGCGTTTCTGGACCAAAGCCATGCGCGACATCGGCTTGGTCACCTTCGACGAGCCCTTCACCAAGCTGTTCACCCAGGGCATGCTGCTCAACGAGAGCTTCTACCGCGAAGACGCCGCAGGCAAGAAGCGCTGGTATTACCCAAGCGAAGTCGCCGTGGTGCATGACGAGCGCGGCACCCCGATCGGCGCTACCGCCAAGGAAGACGGCATGGCGCTGAAGCTCGGCGGCATCGAGAAGATGAGCAAGAGCAAGAACAACGTGGTCGAGCCGCGCGAGTTCATCGGCAAGTTCGGCGCCGACACCGCGCGCCTGTTCACGATGTTCGCTGGCCCGCCCGACCAGAGCGCGGCTTGGTCCGACTCGGGTGCCGAGGGCGCCTTCCGCTACCTGCGCCGGCTGTGGACGTTCGCAGTCAGGCAGGCGGCTGTCGTGCGCGCTGCCGGCGAGGACTTCAGCTGTGCAGGAAAGAACGCCAAGGCGCTGCGGCGCGAGGTGCACCTGCTGCTCAGGCAGATCCGCCACGACTATGACCGGCTGCAGTACAACACCGTCGCCTCGGGGGCGATGAAGCTGCTCAACGCGCTGGAAGAGTTCGTCAACGACGGCAGCCCGGCGTCAAACGCGGCGCTGCGCGAGGGCCTGTCGGTGCTGCTGCGCACGCTGTACCCGGTGTGCCCGCATGTGGCCCATGTGCTGTGGCGCGAACACGGTTTCGCGGCCGTGCTTGGCGACTTGATCGACGCCCCGTGGCCGCAGGTCGACGAGACCGCGCTGGTGCAGGACGAGATCGAACTCGTGCTGCAGATCGCCGGCAAGACGCGGGGCACGATCCGCGTGCAGGCGGGCGCGGACACAGCGATCATCGAAGCGGCTGCCCTGGCCGCACCTGAGTTCGCCAAGTTCGCCGACGGCAAACTGGCCCGGAAAGTGGTGATCGTGCCCGGCCGTCTGGTCAACGTCGTCGTGTGATGCATCGACGCCACCTGCTCAGCCTGGCGGCAGCCACCCTCGCGGGTTGCGGCTTCGAGTTGCGTCAGGCGCCCAAGCTGCCCTTCCGCAACCTGGCACTGGTCGGCTTCGCACCGAACTCGACCGTCGCTGCGTTGCTCCGTCAGCAGCTCGCCGCGAGTGGTGTGCAGGTGATCGAAGCCCCCGGCCGTGCCGACCTGGTACTCGAGGCCCTGGCCGACGCGCGCGAGAAGAGCGTCGTCGCCTCGACGGCCGCAGGTCAGGTGCGCGAGCTGCAATTGCGCGTCAAATTGCGCTTTCGCGCGCTCACGCCAAACGGGCAAATCTTGCTCCCCGCCGATGAGCTGCTGTTGACCCGCGACATGAGCTTCAGCGAGACCGCAGCCTTGGCCAAGGCGCAGGAAGAGGCACTGCTGTACCGCGCCATGGAAGACGACGTCGTGGCCCAGGTGCTGCGCCGACTGGCGGCCATCCGGCCCAACTGATTGCGCCGCGCGCCCCTGCACCCATGCAAGTCAAGGCCGATCAGCTTGCCGCCCACCTGGCCAAAGGCCTGGGTGCGCTGTACACGGTCTACGGGGGTGAGCCCCTGCTGGCTCAGGAGGCGGGCGACGCGATCCGGGCGGCGGCGCGCGCTGCAGGCTACAGCGAGCGCAAGGTCTTCACGGTCGGTAACGCCGCGCACTTCGACTGGAGCGCCCTGCTCGGTGCAGCGCAGGCCCTGAGCCTGTTTGCCGAGCGGCAGCTGATCGAATTGCGACTCCCCTCGGGCAAGCCGGGCAAAGAAGGCTCCGAAGCGCTGCAGCGCTATTGCAATGCCGTGGGCTCCGATGACGTGCTGACCCTGGTGCAACTGCCCAAGCTCGACTTTCAGCAGCAAAAGAGCGGGTGGTTCCTGGCCCTCGATGCCGCCGGCGTGATGCTGCGCGTCGATCCGGTCGACCGGCGCGAACTGCCGACCTGGATTGCCAGGCGCCTGGTCGCGCAGGGCCAGCGCGTGGCCGACGGCGAAGCAGGTCAACGCACGCTGGCATTCTTTGCCGACCGCGTCGAGGGCAACCTGCTTGCAGCGCATCAGGAATTGCAAAAGCTGGCCTTGCTGTACCCGAACGACGTCCTCGACTTCGACCAAGTCGAGGCCGCGGTGCTCAACGTGGCCCGCTATGACGTCTTCAAGCTCGGTGAAGCCGTACTCGCTGGCCAGGTGGCGCGGGCGCTGAAGATGCTCGACGGCCTGCAAGCCGAGGGTGAAGCCGCGGTGCTGGTGCACTGGACGCTGGCCGAAGACCTGCGCGCACTCAAGCGTGCCAAGGACGCCTTGATCGAGGGCAAGCCGATGCCCATGGCGCTGCGGGAAGCCCGCGCCTGGGGCGCCAAGGAGCGCCTGTACGAGCGCGTGTTGCCCGCGCTGGCCGAGCACCAGCTGGCCCACCTGGTCGAGGCCGCGAGCACCTGCGACGGCATCATCAAGGGCCTGAAGCATGCCGAGTGGCCGCACGACCCTTGGGCGGCGTTGAAGCGGCTGATGCTGCTGACGATGCAGCAAGTGGCCTGCGCACCGAACGCGTCACCGCGCGGCGCGGCGCCGGTGCGGATTCAGTTGGCCCTGCAAGCCTGAGTCAGTAGCCGCGCCGCCGGTCGACCAGATGGGCCAGGGGCAAACCGTCGCGCAGTGCGCGCAAATTGGCCGCCACCACCGCCGCAGCGCTGCGCGCGTCCGTGAGTGCGGCAACGTGCGGCAGCACGGTCACGCGCGGGTGTCGCCAGTAGGGATGGTCAGCCGGCAAGGGCTCGAGGTTGAAGACGTCCAGCACGGCGTGCTGCAGGTGACCACGATCGAGCGCCGCCAGCAGGTCGACATCGACGACATGGGCCCCGCGCGCGAGATTGACCACGCTGGCGCCCGCAGGCAGGGCCGCAAAGAAGTCCGCGCCGAGCAGGCCGCGCGTGGCCGGTGTCAGTGGCAACAGGTTGACGACCACATCGGCCGCCGGCAGCAAGCCGGCCAGCGCGTCGGCTCCGGCGTACACCGCCGCACCGCTCAGGGCGGGTGCCGGCGCCACACCGCTGCGCCACGCATCGACCCGATAACCCTGCGTGAGCAGCCGCGTGGCCACCGCGCGGCCCATCTCACCCAGGCCCAGCACCAGGACGCGGATTTCGCCGGCACGCCGTTGCGCATGCTGGCGCCACTCGCCCGCGCGCTGCTGGCTGGCATACGTGAAGAAGCCCCGCTGCAGTGCCAGAACCGCCCAGGCAGCGGTTTCAGCCATGGCGCGGCTCATGACCGGGTCGACCATGCGCGCCAGCGGTACGTCCGGTGGCAGCGTGCTGTCGGCGAGCAGCTTCTCAACCCCAGCCCAGAGTGACTGCACCAGGCGCAACTGTGGCAGCCCCGCCAGCGCCCCCGGCGCCGGGTTGGCGACCACCGCCGCGGCGATCGACAGGCGCGGCAGGTCGGCGTCATCGACGCACCACCACTTGAATTCCGGCGCCGCCTCGCGCAAGGCCTGGCGCCAGGGCTCGCGTTCGGTCGCCGCCAAGCGCGCCGAGAACAGCACGTTGCTGGTGTCGCTGCGGTTCATCTCAGGCCAGGCACAGGGCGTGCAGGCGCTGCAGCGCCACCATGCAGGTCTGCGCGCGCACGCTGGCACGGTCGCCATCCAATTGCAGGCGCTCGGCCTGCGCCGCACCCGCGCGCGACATCACGGCCAGCCACACGGTGCCCACCGGCTTGCCCGGCACGGCCCCGCCTGGCCCGGCAATGCCGGTGACGGCCACCGCAATCTCGGCGGGCGAGTGCGCCAGCGCTCCCGCCACCATGGCGCAAACCACCTCCGCACTGACAGCGCCGTGGGCGGCGATCAGCGTCGCGTCGACGCCCAACTGCTCGCTCTTGGCGGCGTTGCTGTAGGTGACAAACCCGCGCTCGAACCAGTCGGACGATCCGGCCAGCGACGTGCAGGCAGCGGCGATCAAACCACCCGTGCAGCTCTCGGCGGCGGTCATGCGCCAGCCCTTGGCGCGCAGTGCGTCGGCGAGTGGCAGCAACAGGGGCGTGACGGACGCGAGATCGATCATGCCGGCCACACAAAGCGCCACAGCGCGATCACCAGCAAGGTGCACAGCGCGGCGACCAAGTCGTCGAAAACGATACCGAAGCCCTGGCGCCAACCGCGCGCACTCTTGAAGCGGCGGTCGGCCCAGCGCACGGGGCCGGGCTTGGCGGCATCGAAGAAGCGAAATAGTCCGAAAGCCACGGCCTGGCCGAGCAGGCCGGCGGGCATCACCAGCCACAGCACCAGCCAGAAGGCGATGACTTCGTCCCAGACGATCGCGCCCGGGTCGGCCAGGCCGAGGTCGCGCGCCGTGCGTGCACAGGCCCAGATACCGATCGCCAGCGACATCACCAGCACGACGGCCCACTGCCCGCTGCTGAGCCAACGGTCGAGGATGAGGAAAGCCGCCCAGGCCCACAGGGTGCCGACCGTGCCGGGGGCTTTGGGCGAGAGTCCGCTGCCGAAACCCAGCGCGATCCAGTGCGCAGGATGGCGCAACATGAAGCGCAGACTGGCGCGCTGCGGCGCGCCAGTCTGCGCCGCGGTGTTTGGCAGTACCTGGGCGTCGGCGATGTTGGGCGTTCTCACGTGACAGTCCCCTGAATACTCATGTCGCGCTGCGGAAGTGATCGAAGGCGGCAAACCCCTGCGGCAGGGGCGCGCCCTGGCCATCGACGATGCGCAAGCCGCCCGAGGCCTCGATGCGACCGATCGGCGTCACGGCCACGTCTGCCCGATGGGCCGCAGCCAGCACCTCAGGCTTGGCGCCCGCGGGCGCGGTAAAGAGCAGTTCATAGTCGTCGCCGCCCGCCAAGCCCCAGGCGTATCGCGATGCGCTCGGCAGCGCTGCCAGCCAGGGGCTCTTCGGCAAGGCATCGGCATCCACCGTCGCGCCCACGCCCGATCGTGCCAGCACATGGCCAAGGTCACCGACCAGGCCGTCGCTGAGGTCGATGGCGCTGCTGGCCACGCCGCGCAACGCCAAGCCGAGCGCGACGCGGGGCGTCGGGCATTCCATGCGCCGGCGCACGGCCTCGAAGGCCTCGCCCGACAAGGCCACGTTGCCGCGAAAGACTTCGAGCGCCAGCCGTGCGTCGCCGAGCCCGCCGCCGGCCGGGTGACTGACCCACAGCACATCGCCGACGCGTGCGCCGGAGCGCAACAGCGCCTGTCCAACCGGCACCGCACCGAATACCGTGATGCAGATGTTGAGCGGGCCGGCCGTGGTGTCGCCCCCCACCAGTTCGAGGCCCTGCGCGTCGGCCAACGCCAACAGGCCGCGGGCAAACCCGTCGAGAAAGACTTCATCGACTCGCGGCAGCGCCAGCGCCAGTGTGAACGCGAGCGGCTCGGCGCCGCAGGCCGCCAGGTCCGACAGGTTCACCGCCAGTGCCTTGTGCCCCAGGCGCTCAGGCGCCACGGTGGACAGGAAGTGTCGGCCCTCGACCAGCATGTCGCTCGACACCGCCAGTTGTTGGCCCGGCGGCAGCGGCGCCAGCACGGCACAGTCGTCGCCGACGCCGAGCGCGGCGCGGCGCGGCTCCCGCGTGAAGTAGCGGGCGATCAGGTCGAACTCGCCGAGTGGCTTAGCGCTCATGATCGGCGCGACGCGGGCCTGTGCGGCGACTGGGGCGACGATTCTCGCACCATGCTCAGGCCCGCTCATCCCAGTGAAAGCGATGCATGAGCCGATGCAGCACTGGCGTCAGGACGAGGGCCGCCGTGGCAATGAAGACCAAGCCGGCATACAGCGCATAGGCGCCGGCGAACAACTTGCCGCCAGCCGTTTGGGGGGCGTCCACCGGACCCATGCCGCCCAGCAGCATCGCGGCGTTCAAGAACGCGTCGAGCCAAGGCAGGCCTTCGAGCGAGTGATAGCCGACCATCCCCATCGCCAAGGACAGGGCCAGCAGCGCCACGGCCAATGCCGCATGCAAGCCGAGCCGGCGCACGAAACCCGCGCGGGGCTGCGGTCGCTGGTGGCGTGACTCGTACATCGTCGCGGCCGCTCAATTCAGTCGTGCCTGGTGCGCTGCAATCTGCTCACGCACCCGCTCCGGCGCAGTCCCGCCGTGCACCCGGCGCGCCTCGAGCGAGCCGCGCAGGGACAGGACGGCATAAACGTCCTCGGCGATCGCGTGATGGAACTGCTGCAGCGTCTGGAGCGGCAACTCGGCCAGGTCCTGGCCGCGCTCGATGCCCACCTTGACGGCATGCGCCACCACTTCGTGCGCGTCGCGGAAAGGCAGGCCCTTCTTCACCAAGTAGTCGGCCAGGTCGGTCGCGGTGGCATAGCCGCGTCGTGCGGCACGCTCCATGGCCTCGGGCTTGACGATGATGCCTGCGACCATCTCGGCCATGATGCGCAGCGTCGCAGCCAGGGTGTCGACGGTGTCGAACAGCGGCTCCTTGTCTTCCTGGTTGTCTTTGTTGTAGGTCAGCGGCTGGCCTTTCATCAAGGTCAGCAGGCCCATCAGGTGGCCATAGACGCGGCCGGTCTTGCCGCGTGCGAGTTCAGCCACATCGGGGTTACGCTTCTGCGGCATGATCGACGAGCCGGTGCAGTAGCGGTCTGCCAGGTCGATGAAGCCGAAGTTCTGGCTGACCCAAAGCACGATCTCCTCGCTCAGGCGCGACACATGCATCATCGTGATCGCGGCCCACGCAGTGAACTCGATGGCGAAGTCGCGGTCGCTGACGGCATCCAGGCTGTTGGCACAGACGGCGTCGAAGCCCAGCGTTCTGGCAACGCGCTCGCGGTCCAGTGGGTAGCTGGTGCCGGCCAGCGCGGCGGCGCCCAGCGGCAGCCGGTTCACACGCTTCCTGACATCAGCCAGGCGCTCGGCATCGCGCGCGAACATTTCCACGTAAGCCAGCAGGTGGTGCGCAAAGCTGACCGGCTGCGCGACCTGCAGGTGGGTGTAGCCCGGCATCACGGTTTCGACATGCGGCTCGGCGGCCGTGACCAGCGCGCGCTGCATGTTGGCCAGCAAAGGTGCCAGTGCATCGATCTCCTTGCGCAGCCACAGGCGCACATCGGTGGCCACCTGGTCGTTGCGCGAACGGCCCGTGTGCAGGCGCTTGCCGGCGTCGCCCACCAACTGCGTCAAACGGGCCTCGATGTTCAGGTGCACGTCTTCGAGTTCCAGCTTCCACTCGAAGCGGCCAGCCTCGATGTCGGCGGCGATCTGCGCCATGCCGCGCTGGATGGCCGCATGGTCCTCGGCCCCGATCACGCCCTGCGCGGCCAGCATCTCGGCATGCGCCAGGCTGCCGGCGATGTCGGCCGCGGCCAGACGCTGGTCGAAGCCGACGCTGGCGGTGTAGCGCTGCACCAGTTCGCTCATCGGCTCGGAAAACAGGGCCGACCAAGCCTGCGACTTCTTGTCCAGCGGGTTCAGAGGGTTGGAAGACATGAGGCCGTCACCGCGCGTGCGGCGCCCGTGGTGGAAGAGGCTGGGACACAATGCCGGCAACTGCCCGCCTTGGTGGATTCGATTCTATCGACGCACTGCCTTGCATGATGAGCTTGCCCGACACGATGCCCGCGACGCTCAACGCCACCGACGGCCGCAGCGCCTGGCCGCCCTCGGCGCTCACATCGACACGCCCGGCGCCGCTCGAGGGCAGCAACGCGGCCAGTGGCGCGGCTTTCGACGTCTGCCGTGGCGCCCTCGCACTGCGCGCCCTGCTTGCCGTGAACGGCGCGGTGGTGTTGGCCGTGCTGGCCGGCGCCGACAGCGCCGCGCAGGCCCTCGCCACGCTGGGGCCGGCCATCGCCGCCGCCTTGCTGGGCACCCTGGCCTGGTTGGCCTCGGTCTGCCTGCTGCGCCGGCCCTTGCAGCAGTTGGCGGCAGCGCCGCGCACCGCGACCCTGATGCTGCTGGGCGCGCTCTTCGCCCTGCTGGCATGCGTGCCGCTGTTCTGGTTGCAGTTGCTCGAACCCGGCCGGTTGCGCCTGTTGGCGTTGCCCTTGATCGGCGCCGCCCTGGCCGGGCTGCTGGGCGCCTGGCTGCAGTGGCGTGAAGGCCGGCGCACGCCCGCCGACGCCAAGGCGCGGCTGGCCGAACTGCAGTCGCGCATCCGACCACACTTCCTGTTCAACACCCTGAACACGGCGGTCTCGCTGGTGCGCACCGACCCGGTTCGCGCCGAGGGCGTGCTCGAGGACCTGGCAGACCTGTTCCGCGTGGCGCTCGCCGACAGCGGCGGCCCCAGCGGCTCGGTCACGCTCGGCAGCGAGCTCGACCTGGCGCGGCGCTACCTGGCCATCGAGACCCTGCGCTTCGGCGAGCGTCTCAAGCTTGATTGGCAGCTCGACCCTGCGGCCGAGGCCGCGCGCCTGCCGCCCCTGGTGCTGCAGCCGCTGCTGGAGAACGCCGTGCGCCACGGGGTCGAGCCCGCCGAGGCGGGCGGACAGGTGCGCGTGCGCACCCGCGCGCGCCTGGGCCGCGTCGAGATCACGATCGACAACACCGTGGGCGGCGCCGCCTCGCAGCCCGGGCATGGCCTGGCCCTGGCCAACGTGCGCGAACGCCTGCGCCTGCTGCACGACCTGGATGCCCAGTTCGACGTCTACCAGGCCGAGGGCAGGTACCGCGTGCGCATCGTGGTGCCGCTGGGCGACAAGGCATGACAGCGGCGGCGACCCCGCTGCGGGTGTTGATCGTCGACGACGAAGCCCTCGCGCGCTCGCGCCTGGCCACGCTCGTGGCCGAGTGCACTGAGCCGCGCTGCAGCGTGGCCGGCCAATGCGCCAATGCGCAGCAGGCCCGGCAGTGGCTCAGCGAGTACCCTGCCGACATCGTCCTGCTCGACATCCAGATGCCGGGCCAGCCCGGCACTGCGCTGGCAGCGGAGCTGCAGCGCCAGGCGCAAGCACCCGTCGTGGTCTTCGTCACCGCGCACACCGAGCACGCGTTGGCCGCGTTCGACCTCGACGCCGCCGACTACCTCACCAAGCCGGTCAAGCGCGAGCGCCTCGCTGCCGCCCTGCAGCGCGCCGCGCGCCGCATCTTCTTGCATGACGGCAGCACCAGCCCGGCGCCAGGGCCGGTGCTGGTGGTCAGTGAACGCGGCCGCGTGGCCCGGGTGCCGCTGGCCGACGTGCTCTACCTGAAGGCCGAGTTGAAGTACGTCACCCTGCGCACCGCCGGCCGCAGCTGGATCCTCGACGACTCGCTGACCGAGTTGGAGCAGCGCCTAGGCGAGCGCTTCCTGCGCGTGCACCGCAATGCCCTGGTGGCGCGCGATGCGGTGCGCCTGCTCGAGCGCCGGCGCATGGCCGAACACGACGACGATGGTGCGGGTAACGAGATCGGCTGGGCCGTGCAGGTGGCGCCGGTCGATGAATGGCTGGCCGTGTCACGGCGTCAGCTGGCGGCTGTGCGTGAAGTTCTGGCCGCCGACGGCCATTGAGCCGGGGTTGCGGCAGGCGATCAACGGGCTGACTTGAGCCGATCGATCTCGCGCTGCATCGTCGCCGTGAGCTGGGCATACAGACGCAATTGATCACTCAGCGCGCGCAGCCGGTTGGCGATGATCGAGGCCACTTCGGCGAGCAGCTTGGCCGCCACCTGCGGCTGCTGGGCCATGAGTTGGTCCAGGCCCTGCCGCGACAGGCCGGCGGCCTGCACGGCCGAGATCGCGGTGCACTCGGTCGAGCGCGGTTCGCCGTCGAGCAGCGACATCTCGCCCAGCAGGGAGCCGGCGCCCAGGGACGAGATGGCCACGGCCTCGCTGACGCGGCCGGGCTCGGCGGTCTCGACCGAGACTTCGCCCGACAGCACCAACAGCATGTAGCCGGTGGCCGCCGCGTCGTACTCGCGCAGCAGCGTTGCACCCTTGGGATAGTCGAGCAGCTGCATGTGGCTGACGACACAACGGGCCTCGGCTTGCGACAGCCCGAGCAAGGCCGGTGGCTTGCGCAGCAGGTCGGCGGCCAGGGCGGCCAGCTCGGGCAAGCGCTCGATCGAGCGCGGGTGGAAGGCGGCAGGCACGCTGGGTTCGGTCGGGTTCATGGTGGCGGCAGGGCAAGACAACGTATGCGCCGAGTGTGCCTGTTCGGTGACGCGGCGCCACCCTGAACCGAGCGTCCGGGCTCAACCTGTGTTGCGCAGGCCCGCCGCGATGCCGTTGATCGAGATGTGGATGCCGCGCTGCACGCGCGCATTGGCGGCGTCGCCGGGCTTCTGCTGCCGATAGCGGCGCATCAGTTCGACCTGCAGGTGGTTGAGCGGATCGAGGTAGGGAAAGCGGTGCTCGATCGAGCGCGCCAGCGCCGCGTTGGACGCCAGGCGGTGCGGCTCGCCCGTGATCAGCGACAGCATCGCGCCGGCCTGCGCCCACTCGGTCTGGATCGCCGCGAAGATGCGCTTTGCCAGGCGCTTGTCCTCAACCAGCTCGACATAGCGCGCGGCGATGCGCAAGTCGCTCTTGGCCAGCACCATGTCGAGATTGGACATCAAGGTGCGAAAGAACGGCCATTGCCGGTACATCTTCTGCAGCAGGGCCAGCCGGGTCTTGCGTTGGCTCGCGCTGCCCGCGCCCAGCCAGTGTGCGACGCCACTGCCGAAGCCCGCCCACCCCGGCAGCGCCACGCGGCACTGGCCCCAGCTGAAGCTCCAGGGAATCGCGCGCAGGTCTTCGATGCGGCGATGGGCTTTGCCGTCCTTGGGCCGGATGGCCGGGCGCGATCCGATGTTCAGCTCGGCAATCTCGCGAATCGGCGTGGCGTCGAAGAAGTACTCGGTAAAGCCCGCCGTGTCGTAGACCAGCTTGCGGTAGGCGGTGAAGCTCAGCTCGCTGATCTCGGCGGCGGCATCGAGGAAGGCCTTGGGCGCGCTCTTGGTCGGGTGCAGCAGGGTGGCCTCGAGCGTGGCCGCGACCAGGGTCTCCAGGTTGCGCCGGCCGATCTCGGGGTTGGCGTACTTCGACGCGATGACTTCACCTTGCTCGGTCAGGCGGATCTGCCCGTTCACGGTGCCCGGCGGCTGCGCCAGGATGGCCTGGTAGCTTGGCCCGCCACCGCGTCCGACGGTGCCGCCGCGGCCGTGAAACAGCCGCAGCGCCAGGCCGTGCTCGCGCTTCAGGGGCTCGAACAAGGAGACCAGGGCAGTCTCGGCGCGGTACAGCTCCCAGTTGCTGGTGAAAAAGCCGCCGTCCTTGTTGCTGTCGCTGTAGCCGAGCATGATGTCCTGCTCGGGATAGGCACCCAGCTTGCTGCGCAGGATCATCGCCTGCACCCCCGGTAGCGCGTAGTAGGCGCGCATGATGGGCTCGGCGTGGCGCAAGTCGGCGATGGTCTCGAACAGCGGCGAGACGATCAGGGCCGCTTGCGCGCCGGCGTCGAGGGTGCCCGTCATCAGGCCGCATTCCTTTTGCAGTAGCAGCACTTCGAGCAGGTCGCTGACGTCTTCCGTGTGCGAGATGATGTAGTGCCGAATCGCATGACGGCCAAAACGGGTCAAGGCGGTGCGCGCCGCCTCGAAAACCGCCAGCTCGCCCTGCGTGCGCTCGCCGTAGCGGTGACCCATGACGCGCAGCGGGCGCGCGTCGTTGAGCAGCGCCAGCAGGCAGGTGCGCCGCGCCGCTTCGTCCAGTGCGAGATAGTCCGGCTCGATGCGCGCCACGTGCAGCAGTTCGGCGACGACGGCCTCATGGCGGTCGGAGCTTTGGCGCAGGTCGACGGTCGCCAGGTGAAAGCCGAACACCTGCACGGCGCGCATCAAGGGCGCCAGCCGCGGCGCGATCAACGCCTGGGCATGGTGGTGGCGCAGCGACGCCTCGACCGTGCGCAGATCGGCCAGGAGGTCCTCGGCGCTGGCATACGGGTCTTGCGGCGCCACGGCGTGGCGCAGCGCCTCGGTGCCGGTCAGCTCGTGCAGGGTGGCGGCCAGGCGCGCATAAACGCCGATCAGCGCGCGCCGGTAAGGCTCGTCCTCGCGGTGCGGGTTGCGGTCGGGCGAACTTTCGGCCATCGCCCGCATCGCGGGTGTCACCGGCGCCAAGGTCTGCGAGATCGACAGCTCGGCGCCGAGTTCGTGCACTTCGGTCAGGTAAAAGCGCAGCGCAACTTCGGCCTGGCGCGAAAGGGCCAGCTCCAGCGTCGGGGCCCCGACATTGGGATTACCGTCCCGGTCGCCGCCGATCCAGTGACCCATGCGCAGGAAGGGCGCTACCTCGTGACCATGCAGGGCGCGTTCGAGGTCTCGGTACAGGCGCGGCAGCTGGCGCAGGAAGGTCGCCTGGTAGTAGGACAGGGCATTCTCGATCTCGTCAGCCACGGTGAGCTTGGCCGTGCGCAGCATGCGTGTCTGCCACAGCTGGGTCACGCGGGCGCGCACCAGGGCTTCGTTGTCGGCCAGGTCGCTCTCGGTGCGCAGGTCGTCGCGATGGCCGACCAACTCGGCCACAGCGCGCTCGGCGTCCAGGATGCTCTTGCGCTGTACTTCGGTCGGGTGGGCGGTCAGCACTGGCGAGACATACGCCTGGGCCAGCATCTGGGCAATCTCGCTGGCGCGGATGTCGGCCTGCCCCAGACGCTCGAAGGCCATCGCCAGCGAGCCCTCCTGAAGATGACCCTGCGCCTCATGGTGCTCGCGGCGGCGCACGTGGTGGCGGTCTTCGGCGATGTTGGCCAGGTGGCTGAAGTAGCTGAAGGCGCGTATCACGCTGACGGTCTGGTCGCCCGACAGGTTCTTCAACAAGCGGTCGAGCACGCGGCCGGCCGACGCATCCTTCTTCAGCCGGTAGGCCACCGACAACTGGCGCACCCGTTCGATCAATGCGAAAGCCTCGGCGCCCTCTTGCTCGCGGATCACGTCGCCCAAGATGCGACCGAGCAGACGGATGTCGTCGACCAGCGGGCGGTTCTTGGCTGCCGCATCGTCGCTGCGCGCGGTCGCCGGGCGGCGCGGTGAAGGCTTGGGTCGGGTCACGGCGAGCTCCTGAGGACGGGTCAACGTGTAATCCAGTTACGCATTTGGATGTTACCAACAGCCCGCCCCAATCCGGGGCAGCGCTGATGGCAGAGCGCAGGCTGCTAGCGATAATCGTTCCATGCCTTTGCTCCAGCACCGCACGCTAACCATCGCCACCCGCGAGAGTCGCCTCGCAATGTGGCAGGCCGAGCATGTTCGCGACCTGCTCGTGGCTCACTTCGGTATCAAGGTGAAGCTGCTTGGCATGACGACCCGCGGAGATCAGATCCTCGACCGTTCTCTGTCCAAGGTGGGTGGCAAGGGCCTGTTCGTCAAGGAGCTCGAGACGGCGCTTGAAGATGGCCACGCCGACCTCGCCGTGCACTCGCTCAAGGATGTTCCGATGGACTTGCCGGCCAGCTTCGCGCTGGCCGCCGTGCTCGACCGCGAAGACCCACGCGACGCCCTTGTTTCGCCGCGCTACGCCAGCTTGGCCGATCTGCCGCTGGGCGCCTGTGTCGGCACCTCCAGCCTGCGCCGCGTGGCCCAGCTGAGCAACGTGCGGCCCGACCTGCGCATCGAACCGCTGCGGGGCAATCTGGATACGCGCCTGCGCAAGCTCGATGATGGCCATTACGATGCGATCGTGTTGGCGGCCGCGGGCCTCGTGCGCCTGGGCTTGTCGGCGCGCATTCGCACACGCTTTGACGCGGTCCAGATGTTGCCCGCGGCGGGCCAGGGCGCCCTCGGTATCGAGGTCCGGGAGAGCGATGTCGAGTTGCGCGAGGCCCTGGGCACACTGGTCCATCGCCCGACCTGGCTGGCCGTGCACGCCGAACGCGCCGTCTCGCGCGGCCTGGGCGGCAGTTGCTCGATGCCACTGGCCGCCCATGCCCACTGGCGGGGCGAAGGGCTGCAACTCGACGCCGCGCTCGGCCACGCCGTCGTTCCGACGCGTCCCCTGCTGAGCACCCGGGTGCAGGGCCCAGTCGCCGATGCCGCCGCGGCCGAGGCGTTGGGCATGCAAGCAGTGGCCGCCTTGCGCGCTGCGGGCGCAAGCGACTACTTGGCCGCTTAGCAGACGCCTCGGCAATGCCGCTGCGCCTGCTCGTCACACGTCCGCAGCCGCAGGCCGACGCCTGGGCCGAGCGCTTGCGCGAGCAGGGCGTCGATGCGGCCGCCCTGCCGCTGCTGGCCATCGATCCCGTGGTCGACCTGGATGAACTGCACACCGCCTGGCGCGAACTGCCGCGCTACGCCTTGGCGATGTTCGTCAGCCCGAACGCCGTCAGCCACTTCTTCGCCGCGCGTCCGGCCGATGCGGCCGCCGCCGGCTGGCCGGTGGGTGTGCGCGCCGGCGCCACCGGGCCAGGCACCCTGCAAGCCCTGCAACTGGCCGGTGTCCCGCGCGCGCTGTGCGTGGCGCCGCGCGCCGAGGCAACGCAGTTCGACTCGGCCGCCTTGTGGGCGCAACTGCGCGCCGAACCCTGGGCGGGCCGCGAAGTGCTGGTGCTGCGCGGTGATGGCGGCCGCGACGAGTTTGCCGACCACCTGCGCAGCGCCGGCGCGGCGGTCCACTTCACCCAGGCCTACCGGCGAGGCCCGGCGCGGCCCACGGTTGCCGATTTGGCAACACTGGCCAGCGCCGTCGCGGCACCGGCTGCCCACCTCTGGTGGCTTTCGAGCACCGAGGCCATCGGCTACCTGCCGCAATTTGCGCCGCGCGCCGACTGGCACAGGGCGGCGGCGCTGGCCTCGCACCCGCGCATCGCCGAGCGCGCGCGCGCGCTCGGCTTCGGCCAGGTTTTCGAAGCCCCGCCAACACTCGACGCCGTGCTGGCCGCGCTGGCGGGGATCGAGCCCTGCCTACAATCGCCGCCACCTTGAATGCCCCGGCCCCCCGCGAAGCAGCCGCCCCCGAGCGCAGCGACGCCGCCCCCTCTGCCGAACGCCCTCCCGCCCGCTGGTGGCCCGCGGTCACGCTCGTGGCCCTGGCGCTGAGCGCCGCGGGCTTGGCCCTGGCCTGGACCACCCAGCAACGCGTCAGAGGCCTCGAGCAGGAGCTCGTGCGGCGCCAGGCTGACAGCCAGAGCCAGGCCGTGGAGGCGCGCACGCTGTCCCGCGCAGCGCAAGAAGTGGCGCGCGAGACGGCCGCCAAGACAGCACTGCTGGAAGCCCGCGTCGCCGAAGCCTCGATGCAGCGGTCGCAGATCGAAGACTTGCTGCAGTCGGTGTCGCGCTCGCGCGATGAGAACGTGGTCGCCGACGTCGAGGCCGCTGTTCGCGTCGCGCTGCAACAGAGCGCCCTCACGGGCAGCGTCGAGCCCCTTGTGGCCACCCTGAAGCAGGCCGATGAGCGCCTGGCGCGCTACAACCAACCGCGCCTGGAGCGGGTGCGGCGCGCGGTCGGTCGGGACCTGGACAGGGTCAAGGCGCTCGGCGTGGTCGACATTTCAAGCCTGACCGTGCGGCTGGACGAAGCGGCGCGGCTGGTCGACGAGTTGCCCCTCCTGGCCGTGGCAGAAACCCGCGCCAGGACCCCACCTGTCGCGGGCCGACCCGCCGCCACAGGCGCAGCAGCAACGGTGGCCGCTCCGCCGTCGCAGCCCGCGACGAGCGCGGCGCCAGCCAGCGCGCCTTGGCGCGAGCGCGCTTCGCAGTGGTGGCAGGACAGCAGCGGCCGGGTCGTAGAAGAGATACGCGCTTTGGTGCGGGTGACGCGGATCGACCATCCCGAGGCCATGCTGATCGCGCCTGAACAGCAGTTCTTCATCCGCGAGAACCTCAAGCTGCGCCTGCTCAACGCCCGCCTGGCCTTGCTGTCGCGGCAGTTCGAGATTGCCCAATCCGACATCCGCGACGCGCAGGCAACCCTCGATCGCTACTTCGAGCGCAACTCCAAGCGCGTGGCGGGTGTCAACGACCTGCTGCGCCAGGTTGGCGCCCAGGCGCGGCAAACCAGCGTGCCGCGGCCCGACGAGACCTTGGCGGCGTTGGCCACCGCAGCCGCCGGGAGATGACGCCATGCGCGGCGTGATCTGGCTGGTGTTGCTGTTCGTGGCGGCCGTGGTGGCCGCCACCACGCTGGGGCGCAATGACGGCCTGGTCAGCCTGTACTGGAGCGGTTGGCGTGCCGATGTCTCTCTGAACCTGTTTGTCATCGCTCTGCTGCTGACCTGCCTGGCCTTGCTGTTCGCGATGCGTGCACTGCAATCGCTGGCCAGCCTGCCAGCGCGGGCCCATGAGTGGCGCGTGCAACGCCGCGGGCAAGCCGCGCAGGCCGCCTTGCGCGAAGCGCTGGCTGAGTATTTCGGCGCCCGCTACAGCCGCGCGCGTAAAGCGGCCGCACGGGCGGTGGCGATTCACGACGCGACGCCGGAACTTGTCGGCGACCTGCAAACCCGTACGCTGGCCCACCTGCTCTGGGCCGCCAGCCTGCACCGCCTGCAGGATCGGCCGCAACGCGACCGTCAGCTCCGACAACTGCGCCGCCTGCGCCGCTCGGGCAGCGCCCTGGCACGCGGCAATGACGACGGCGTGCCCCTGATGGCGGCAGAGTGGGCCCTCGACGACCGTGACGCATCGCGCGCGCTGGCGCTGCTGGCCGAACTGCCGCCCGGCGTTGCGCGGCGCACCCAGGCCTTGCGCCTGCGCCTGCAAGCCCACCGCCTCGCCCACCAGCCCGAAGAGGCCCTGCGCACAGCACGCCTGTTGGCCAAACACCAAGCCTTCTCACCGGCTGGCGCGCAAAGCTTGCTGCGCTCCCTGGCCGGCGAAACCCTGGCCGCCGCGCGCGATGCGGAGCAACTTGAGCGGGCCTGGCAACAACTCGATGCCGCGGATCACGCCGATGCCCTGATTGCAGCGCGAGGCGCCGAACATGCCGCGCGGCTGGACGCCCACGAGCTCGGTCGTCGCTGGCTGCTGGCGTCCTGGCACCGACTGGCCGAGCTGGGGCGCGATGAACGCAACGCAGTGGCGCAGGCCTTGATCAACAACCTGCCTGGGCTGCCGGCGGAGTGGCTCCAGCGCATCGAGTCGGCCGAGCGCACTTTGCCTGGCGAGCCGGCGGTGCTGGCGGCCGTCGGCGGCGCCTACGCCGAGCGGCAACTGTGGGGCAAGGCGCGAGCGCCACTGGAGCGCGCGGCAGGCTCGGCCGCGCTGGACGCGCCCATGCGGCGTGCTGCCTGGCGGCGGCTGGCGGCGCTGGCCCGTGCAGAAGGTGACGAAGCGCGGGCCGCACGCTGCCACGAGGCAGGCTCGGCGCTGGGTTGACGTGCGCCGCTGATATACTGGTGCGCTGCGCGGCTGTAGCTCAGCTGGATAGAGTACTTGGCTACGAACCAAGGGGTCGTGGGTTCGATTCCTGCCAGCCGCACCAGAACTTTCGTTCTAGAACAGCAGCTCAGAGGCGCCAGCCCCTGGGCTGTTTTTCTTTGCGGGCCCACCGACCATCGAGGACACAGGTCCGTGAACAAGGCCTTCACCAAAGAGAGCGACGACACCGAAGAGGGCGATGACGGCACGCCGGCACTACCGCCGCTGCCGACCGGTGCGAAGAACTACCTGACGCCGCAAGGCTACGCGCGCTTGCGCGCGGAATTGCTGACCTTGCTGGACGACGAACGGCCCAAGATCGTTGAGGTGGTGTCGTGGGCGGCCAAGAACGGCGATCGCTCCGAGAACGGCGACTATCTGTACGGCAAGAAGCGCCTGCGCGAAATCGATCGCCGCATCCGCTTTCTCACCCAGCGTCTGGACGTGGCCGAAATCGCCGATCCTTCGGTGCACTACGGCGGCGACCAGGTCTTCTTCGGCGCCACGGTGACCTATGCCGATGACCTGGGCGAAGAGCGCACGATCAGCATCAAGGGCATCGACGAAGTCGATCAACTGCACGGAGAGGTCAGCTGGATCTCCCCGGTGGCGCGTGCGCTGCTCAGGGCGCGCGTCGGCGATGAAGTGACGCTCTCGACGCCCCACGGGCCGGCGCGTCTCGAGGTCGTTGCAGTGGTCTATCCGGCACCGGCTCGCGACTGAGCCTGCGGGCCAACTGCTATGGTGCGGTGCATCGCCATACGGCATCATCGACAGCCCGCCGCGGCCCATCGCCACTATCCAAGCCCAAGACCATGCCGACCCAGGAAGCTAAACGCGCCGAGTTGCGTCGTGCCGCGCTCGAGTACCACGAGTTCCCGACCCCCGGCAAGATCGCCATTGCGGCGACCAAGCAGTTGGTCAACCAGCATGACCTCTCGCTGGCCTATTCGCCGGGCGTGGCCGCCGCCTGCGAAGAGATCGTCGCCGACGAACGCAATGCGCACCGCTATACCGCGCGGGGCAACCTGGTGGCCGTCGTTACCAACGGCACGGCGGTGCTGGGCCTGGGCAACATCGGCCCGTTGGCGGCCAAGCCGGTGATGGAGGGCAAGGCGGTACTTTTCAAGAAGTTCGCCGGTATCGATGTCTTCGACCTCGAGATCGCCGAAAACAACCTCGACAAGCTGATCGATGTGATTGCCGCGCTGGAGCCCACTTTCGGCGGCATCAACCTGGAAGACATCAAGGCGCCGGACTGTTTCTATGTCGAGCGCAAGTTGCGCGAGCGCATGAAGATCCCCGTCTTCCACGACGATCAGCACGGCACCGCCATCGTGGTTGGCGCAGCCCTGCTGAATGGCTTGAAAGTCTCCGGCAAAGACATCACCCAGATCAAGCTCGTGACCTCGGGCGCCGGAGCGGCGGCGTTGGCCTGTCTGAATCTGCTGGTCAAGCTCGGCGTACCGCGCAAGAACATCACGGCCACCGACCTGGCAGGCGTGGTCTGGAAGGGCCGTACCGAACTGATGGACCCCGACAAGGACGAGTTCGCTCAGGACACGCCCCACCGCACACTGGCCGAAGCCATCGCCGGGGCCGATGTCTTCCTCGGCCTGTCGGCGGCGGGTGTGTTGAAGCCCGCGATGGTCCAGTCCATGGCGGCGCGGCCGATCATCTTCGCGCTGGCCAATCCGACGCCGGAGATTTCGCCCGAGGAAGTCCAGGCCGTGCGCGACGACGCGATCATGGCCACGGGGCGCACCGATTACCCGAACCAGGTCAACAACGTCCTGTGCTTCCCTTACATCTTCCGCGGAGCGCTCGATTGCGGTGCCACGACCATCACCAATGAGATGGAGATCGCCGCGGTTCGCGCGATCGCCGAGCTGGCACAGGCCGAACAGAACGAGGTCGTCGCCGCGGCCTATGCCGGCGTGACCCTGGCCTTCGGGCCCGAGTACCTGATCCCCAAGCCCTTCGATCCACGCCTGATGATGATGATTGCGCCGGCCGTGGCGCAGGCTGCGGCCGAGTCCGGCGTGGCCCTGCGGCCCATCGGCGACATGGCGGCCTACCGCGAACGCCTGCAGACCTTCGTCTATGCGTCTGGCACGACCATGCGCCCGATCTTTGCCCTGGCCAAGCACGCCAAGAGCAAGCGCGTGGCCTACGCCGAGGGCGAGGAAGAGCGCGTGTTGCGGGCCGTGCAAGTGGTTGTCGACGAAGGTCTGGTGCGGCCGACCCTGATCGGCCGGCCGGCGGTCATCGCCCAGCGCATCGAGCGCTTCGGGCTGCGCCTGAAGGAAGGCAGCGACTACGACATCGTCAATGTCGAGAATGACCATCGCTACCGCGATTTCTGGCAGACTTACCACGCCATGACGGAACGTCTGGGCGTCACGGCCCAGGTGGCCAAGATCGAGATGCGCCGGCGCTTGACCCTGATCGGTGCCATGCTCCTGCACAAGGGCGAGGTCGACGGCATGCTGTGCGGCACATGGGGCACCACGCACGCCCACCTGCACTACATCGACCAGGTGATCGGCAAGCGTGACGGTGGCAGCCCGCGCACGACCCAGGATGTCAGGGTCTATGCCTGCATGAACGCCCTGCTGCTACCGGGCCGCCAGGTCTTTCTGGTCGACACCCATGTCAACGCCGACCCCAGCGCCGAAGAGTTGTGCGAGATCACTGTGATGGCTGCCGAGGAGATGCTGCGCTTCGGCGTGCAGCCCAAAGCCGCCTTGCTGTCGCATTCCAACTTCGGCACCAGTGAGTTGCCAAGCGCGCTGAAGATGCGTCGCACGCTGGCCTTGCTGCGCGAGCAGGCGCCGTGGCTGGAAGTCGACGGAGAAATGCACGGCGACGTGGCACTCGATGGCATGGCCCGCGCTGCCGTGATGCCGCGCACCACCCTGGTGGGCGACGCGAACTTGCTGGTCCTGCCGAACATCGACGCGGCCAACATTTCCTACAACCTGCTCAAGACTGCCGCGGGCGGCGGCATCGCGATCGGACCGGTGCTGCTCGGCGCAGCCAAGCCGGTGCACATCCTGACGCCATCGGCCACGGTGCGCCGGATCGTCAACATGAGCGCACTGACGGTCGCTGACGCCAACGCCCAGCGTTGAACCCGGTCCGCCCTGGTGCGGACCCGCCGAAATCGATGACTTCCCGCGCTGCCGGTCATTGAGTCGTGCGATCAGAATCGCTAGTGTTCGCTCACAAACTCAGCGGCACGACTGCCCCAATGTTGGGCAAATGCTTGAGCTTTCCTGGCCGATCCGTTAACATGCTCGTTTGAAAATTTAGGGTAAACCCGTGGAAACCGCTGGGACAAGTGGCGCCTTACAGCTCGGGAAGTCGTTGAAAAAGTTGGGGCTTGCTTTCGTCTTTGCGACGGTTTTTGCAGGCTCCGCATTGGGCCGGGCGCCGTTGAGCGACGAGGCGGTCGTGGCACTGGCAGCGTTGCCGGCAGAGGCCCGCCAGACCGAGCAGATGATCCGCAACAGCGGTCCTTTCCCCTACGCCAAGGACGGCAGCGTGTTTGGCAACCGGGAGCGAATGCTGCCGCGGCAGGCCCGCGGCTACTACCGTGAGTACACCGTGAAGACGCCAGGTTCGCGCGACCGGGGGGCGCGGCGCATCGTCTGCGGTGGATTGGTGGCCGCGGCGCCCAACGCTTGTTATTACACCGCAGACCACTACGCGAGCTTCCGCCGCATCGTGCAGTGATCTGCTGGCAACTGAGTTCTTTTTTCTTTCTTTGACTTGAGGAGGCACGCGACCATGCTCTTGCAGACAGTCCGTCCAAACATTGTTCAGTCGATACGCGCCTACCGCGTCGAGGATTTGATGCAGGCGGCGCATGACGCCGGCCAGCACTTCCTTTACGCCAGTATGGCCAACGCGCAATCCAAGCAGGAGGTGCTCGACGGCATTGCCGAGTCCTTCACCTTCCCGACGCATTTCGGCAAGAATCTCGATGCGCTTTATGACTGCATGACCGATCTGGTGCAGAAGTCAGGCGCGCAGCCTGGCTTCGTGGTGGTGCTCGAACAGCTGCCCGACAACCCGCGGTTCGATCGCGAAACACGCGAGCAGCTGCTCGATGCGTTCCGCGACGCCGCAGACTATTGGGCGGAACGAAAAATACCCTTCAGGTGCTTCTATTCTTTTCAGTAGCCCGCTCCCCGGAAATCGGGTCATGGGAGCGGGCGGCAGATGTGGCCCCCACAAGCAACCCCAGCCACGAGGCTGGCACCAGCAAGGCGAAAACTGCGGCGGCTGCCAAGGCGGCTGCGGCGACCGCCAGTTTCGGGATGAACATGCCCCTGATGAGCAGCGCGTTCGACACCGCAATGTGGCTGAACGCCGCCTGACGCAGGCTGGCAGCTCACACAAAGGCGGCTTCGGCCGCCTTTTTCTTTGCCGCGTCAGCCCAGATCGGCCTTCAGGTAGTGCGCGCCCGCTATTGGATTGAAGTAGTACGGCGGGATATCTTCGAAGCCGAGGCTGCCATACAGGCCGCGCGCGGCCTCCATTTCGTCCAGCGTATCGAGCAGCATCACGGAGTAGCCCGCCTGGCGGCCGCGGTCCAGCAGGGCCTGAGCCAGCAGTCGCCCCAGGCCGAATTTGCGGTAGGCCGGGCGAACATAGAGGCGCTTCATCTCGCAGGCGTTCGCGTAGTCGACGTCCAGCAAGGAACGCATCGCTCCGCAGCCGGCAACCTCGCCGCCGACCCGGGCCAGCAGCAGCGCGCCCTGGGTCGGGGCATAGTCGCCAGGCAAGGTCGCGAGTTCGGCCTCGAAGTTCTGAAAGCACAGGTCGACATCCAGGCTCTTCGCGTAGTCGCGAAAGATCGCCCGTGTGGCGTCGAGCAACTCGGGCGTGGTCGGCGTCATCAACTCCACGATCGGGGCTGTCATGGCACGCCCAAGCTGCCGACCCACCCGGCGAACACCCCCGCCGCCAGCAGCAGAGCGGCGGCCAGCAGGCGCTGACCCAGCCCGTCGCGAGAGGCGGTGGTGCCGGCGGGCAAGGCGGCGTCGCCATGAATCATGGGGACGAGCAAGTTCTTCTTGCGCCGCCACAGGTAGTAGAGGACTGCCGCCACATGGACCACCGCCAGCACGATCAACACCACCTTGCCGACTTCCTCATGCCAGGCGCTGGCGCCATTGGCGATCCGGCTCGACACGAAACGATTGAGGGGCCCAGTGGTCGCGATCTCGTCGTCAGCGACCAGACCGGTAGCCACCTGCACGGCCAGCATCCCGAGCAAGGCCCAGACAGACAGCGCGCCCACCGGACTGTGGCCGATGTCGTAGCGACCGCCGGGGCCGGCGTCACCGCGCAGATAAGCCATGACGCTGCGCGGGCCATACACGAAGGCCGAAAAGCGGGACCAGTGGCCGCCGACAAAGCCCCACGTCAACCGAAACACCAGCAGCGCCAGCACCCCCAGGCCCAGGCGGGTGTGCCAGATCATGGCGTTGCCGCCGATCTGGCCACTGATCACCGAGCCGACCACGGCGATGGTGAGCAGCCAGTGAAACAGACGCGTCGGCAGGTCCCAGACACGGGTGGGGCGCAGTGCAAGTTCGGCAGGCGGGGAACTCATGGCTTTGGCATGGCCCATCGCAGTGGAACAAGGCGCAACGATAACGCGTGCCCGCATCGCCTGGCAAAGGCGATGCAAGGGCTTACCCGATGCATGCAAGTACGGCACGCTGCACTGCGTAAACTGACTACGTCTGCGCCGGTCGACCGATCAGCGCGGACCCCGCGTCTGAACATCCGTCTGAAGGAACCCGCATGCCGTCGATGACATACCGCCCCCCCCTGCTGAGTGCCGCACTCGGGCTCGCAACCGCGCTCACCGCCCTGCCGGCCGCAGCCCAGTTCCGCAATGCCGATGCAGCGATCAAGTACCGTCAGAGTGCGATGTCCCTTCAGGGCAATCACATGGGACGCCTGTTCGCGATGATCAACGGCCAAGTGCCGTTCGATGCCAAGGTGGCCGCCGAGAACATCGAGATCACCGCCGCGCTCAATCGTCTGCAGTTCAGCGCCTTCATCGACGGCAGCGACAAGGGCAACACGCGGGCCAAGCCTGAAATCTGGGCCGAGAAAGACAAGTGGGCTGCTGCCGTCAAGAAGAGCGAGGAAGACGTGGCCAAGCTGTCTGCCGCAGGCAAGACCGGCAACCTGGATCAGATCAAGGCGGCCGCCGGAACTGTCGGTCAAAGCTGCAAGGCCTGCCACGACGCCTACCAGAAGCCGCAGTAAAGGCGTCGGCCCGCACTGCTGACAAGCCCGCCTCGGCGGGTTTTTTCATGGCGGCGCCTCGGCAAAGCCGAGCACGACCCGGCGCGTCATCGCGCTCTTTTTCTCGATCTTGGTGACCACCACCGCGCCGATCTCGGCCGTATTGGCCACATGCGTGCCGCCGCAGGGTTGCAAATCGACGCCCTCGATCTCGAGCACGCGGATGCGCCCGAGCCCGCGCGGGGGTTGCACGCTCATGCTGCGCACCAGGCCCGGGTTCGCGTCGAGTTCGGCCTCGCTGATCCAGCGGTGCCGCACCGCATGCGCCGCGGCGACCAGACGCGCGATACCGGCCGTGAGCACGTCCTTGTCGAGTGGCTCGAACATGTGGAAATCGAGCCGGGCGTAGCCCGCCGTGATCGAGCAGCCATCGACCGGATACGGCACCAGCGAACACAGCAGGTGCGTCGTGGTGTGAAAGCGCATGTGGCGGTGGCGGCGGGCCCAGTCGATCTGCGCTGTCACGATCGCACCGGGCACCAACCCCGACCGGTCGACGCCCGGCGCGAGCAGGTGCAGGACCGCGCCGGGGTTCTCCATGCCTTCCTTGGCTTTGCGCGCCTCGGTGATGGCGACGCGGCGGCCGTCGGCCAGCACCAGCGCACCGGCATCGCCGGCCTGTCCGCCACCGAGCGGATAGAACACCGTGCGATCGAGGATCACGCCGGCCTCGCTGTGGGCGAGCACCGTGGCGCGGCACTCGCGCAGCGTCGCATCCTCGCGAAACAGTTCCTCGGTCATCGTCACCCCTTGCCTTCGTCGCCGGCCAGCACGCGCGCGAACACCGTGCGGTCGACATTGCCGCCGCACAGCGTGACGCCGACCGTCTGGCCGCGCCAATGGTCGCGCTGCTGCATGGCGGCGGCGAGTGAGGCTGCGCCGGCGCCCTCCGCCGCATTGTGGGTGTCGGAAAACATCGCCCGCATCGCGGCCGCGACCTCAGCGTCGGTGACCGCAATGACATCGTCCACCTGGCTCTGGATCAGCGCCAGCGGCTGCGCGTCGGGCACCCGGCAGGCCATGCCGTCGGCCAGCAGCGTGGTCACCGGCGCTTCGATGCAGCGGCCGGTGCGGAACGAATCGAGGTAGGCCGTGGCATGCGCCGAGACCACGCCGACGATGCGCGTGGCCGCACCGGTGTGTGCGCGCGCCGCGATGCAGGCGCAGATGCCCGAGCCCTGGCCGACCGGCACGAACACCACGGCCGGCTGCACCGCGCGAAAGAACTCTATCCAGTAGCTGGCCACGCCGCGCACCAGGTCGCGGTGAAATGAGGGCACGAAGTGCAGCCCGCGCTCCAGCGCCAGCGCCGCAGCGTGCTCGCGCGCCTGCTGGAAATCGCTGCCATGTTCGATCAGCTCGGCGCCGAGCGCGCGCATCGCGGCGTTCTTCTCGACCGAGTTGCCGTGCGGCACGACGATGGTGGCCGACACGCCGTGCCGCCTCGCCGCGAACGCGATCGACTGGCCATGGTTGCCGCGCGTGGCGCTGATCACACCAGGGCAGGCCGGCTCCCGCTGCGCCAGGCCCTGCAAATAGACCAGGCCGCCGCGCACCTTGAAGGCCCCGAGCGGCGTGTGGTTCTCGTGCTTGACCCAGACCTCGGCACCGAGCCGCTCGCGCAGCAGGGGCCAGGCGTACTGCGGCGTGGGCGGCATTGCCGCATAGACCACGCGTTGCGCGGCCTCGAGTTCGTCGGCAGTGAAGGTGTGCATGGCAATTCAGTTCGAAGCGAGTGTGATGCGGCCGCGCGGCGTGTCGAGCGTGACGCTCAGGGCCGGGCCCGGTGCGGCCGTGTGCGCGACACCTCGCCCGTCGAGCGCCTGGATCATCGCCGGTGGCAAACCGCGCAGGGTCATGGCCTGCAACCTCACGCCGGACGTCGCCATCGAGGCCGTCGGATGCGGCGTGCGGCCCCAATCGATCAGAGTCGGCAAGGCGCCGTCGGCCAGCAGCTGGCCATCGTCGCGCACGCTGAGGCGCCATTCGAGGCGGCCTCGCGGTGTGTCGCGCGACGCCGCAATCGCCGCCCCGATGTCCCACCCCGCCGCGCGCAAGGCCTTGGTTTGAGCGTCGATGGCACCGCTGCGCGCGACCCAGTGCAGCAGGCGCGGTCCGCCCTTCAGATCGAGCGTGTCGAGGCCGAACCAGCGCGCCCTGCCGGGCGGCGGCGCGGTCGGGTCGATGGCGATGATCTCGAAGAAGGCCTGCGGGAAAGCCTCGCTGCTGATGTCAAACAGGCGGTTGTGCGTGCCCATCAAGGGGTGCTGACCACCGGGGCCGGGCGTGACGCCGAGCGCGGCCTCACACCACTGCACGCCCTCAGCCACCGTGGCCGCAGCGAGCACCAGGTGATCGACGCTGACGCTCACAGCGAGACGCTGCCTTGGACGATGACCACGCTGTCGCCGCCGATCCAGATGTCGTCGCCTTGCTGCGCCACATGCACGCGCCCGGCGTGGCCGAGGGCCGCTCCCTGCGCCGCCACATAGTGCGGCGGCGCCAGGCCGTCGCCGATCAGCCACTGCGCCAACGCAGCATTCAGGCTGCCGGTGACCGGGTCTTCGGCCAGACCGCCGCCGGGCGCGGGGAAGAAGGCGCGCACTTCGAACGCCGGCTGCACCCCAGCGCGGTGGGGCCCGACGACGCCGATCGCCAGACCCGATTCGATGCCGAGGTGGGGCCGCAGCGCCAACACCGCGTCGGCCGAGGCCAGCATCACCGCCTTCCAGCCGGGGCCGTTGTCGCAATGCTGGTGGGCGACGATCGCCGCCCGCTCCAGTTGCAGAAAGCGCGCGATACGCTCGACCATCGGCTCGTCGAGCGGGCCACTGCGGCGCCGCTGCGGTGCGGCAAAGGCCAGGCGGGTCTCGTCCCGGCGGATGCGCACCCGGCCGATGCCGCATTGCTGCACCACCTCGCCGGCACTGCGTGGCGCCCCGCCCGCCGCCAACCACGCATGGCAGGAACCGAGCGTCGGGTGGCCGGCGAAGGGCAGCTCGACGGTCGGCGTGAAGATGCGCACCCGGTAGTCGGCGCCGGGATCGCTGGGCGCTAGCAGAAAGACAGTTTCCGACAGGTGGGTCCAGCGCGCGAAGGCCGCCATCTGTTCGTCGCCCAGGCCATCGGCGCCATGCACGACCGCCAGCGGGTTGCCCAGCAGTGCGCGGTCGGTGAAGACATCGAGCTGGGTAAAACGCAAGTCGCGCGGGCTCAAAGCGTCGCCTCCGTCTGTCGCAGCACGCGCGCCAGCGCCACGATGCCGGCCTCGATCTGGTCAGCCGCCACCGTGACGAAACTCAGCCTCAAGGTGTTGCGCATCGGCGCGCTGGAGAAGAAAGGCTCTCCCGGCACGAAGGCCATGCCGGCTTCAACGGCCTTGGGCAGCAGTGCCATCGCGTCCAGGCCCAGAGGAAGCTCGAGCCAGAAGAACATGCCGCCAACGGGCCGCTGCCACGTCGCCAGGCCGGCCAGGTGCTTGTGCAGGGCTGCGTCCATCGCGTCGCGCTGGGCCTTGTAGCGCGCACGGATCGTCGGCACGTGCGCTTCGAGCAGGCCATTGCGGATCACCTCATAGACCACGCGCTGGTTGAAGATCGCCGTGTGCAGGTCCGCGGCCTGCTTGGCCTGCAGCAGCTTCGGGTACAACCCCGGCGGCGCGACCAGGTAACCCAGGCGCAGGCCCGGCGCCAGCACCTTGGAGAACGAGCCGAGGTAGAGCACGCCCTCGGGCCAGCGCGCGGCCAGCGGCGGCGGTGGCGGCGCGTCGTACCAGAGGTCACCGTAGGGGTTGTCTTCGACCAGCGGCAGGCCAGCCGCGCGCGCGGCGCTCACCAGGGCCTCACGCCGCGCTTCGGTGTAGACATGCCCGGTCGGATTCTGGAAGTTGGGCAGTAGGTAGGCGAATCGGGCCCGCTCGTTGCCGGCCCCAGCAGCCATCGCCAGCGCCTGCGGCAACGGACCTTGGTGGTCGGAGGCCAGCGGCTCCACCATCGGCTCGTAGGGCGCAAAGGCTTGCAGCGCGCCGAGGTAGGTGGGCGTCTCGACCAGCACGCGCGCGCCGGCGTCGATGAGCACCTTCGCCGCCAGGTCCAGCCCCTGCTGGGAGCCGTTGGTGATCAGCACCTGAGACGCATCGACGCGCATGCCATGGTGCTGCGCCAGATGTGCCGCGACCCACTCGCGCAGCGGCGCGAAGCCTTCGCTGGCGGCGTATTGCAAGGCCTCGCGTGGGGCCTCGCGCAGCACTCTCTCGGTTGCGTCGCGCACCGCTTGCACCGGGAAGGTGTCGGCCGAGGGCAGGCCGCCCGCCAGCGAAACCAGACCTGGCCGCTCAGTGACCTTCAAGATCTCGCGAATGATCGAGGGGTTCATGCGCTCGGCGCGACGGGCCAGGGTGAAGAGGGGAGCGGTCTGGGTCATGGTGTGTCGCGTCCTTCGACGCCTTCAGGTGTAGCGCGCTGCAGGTGGGGGGTTGGTTTGAGGGGCGGTGCGGGTGTCAGCGGACGGCCGCCCGGGCCGAATGCACCGGAAGGCGCCGGCCGACGAAGACCACGGCAATCACCGCCAGCGCGAACAGCACGGTGACCGCATCGAGGCGCTCGCCGAGCACCGGCACCGCGAACAGCAGGGTGAGAAACGGCTGCAACAACTGCACCTGGCTCACGCGCATCACGCCGCCGAGGGCCAGGCCGCGATACCAGGCGAAAAAGCCGAGCCACATCGAGAACAGGGTGACGTAAGCGAAGCCGCCCCAGGCCGCCAGGCGCACGCCGGCGGCGTCGGCCGGCCAGGTGGCCAGCATCGCCGGCAGGGTCAGTGGCAGGGACAGCACCAACACCCAGCAGATAACCTGCTCGGCCGGAATCCGGGCCGACACCTGGGCGCCAGCAACATAGCCGATGGAGGTGCTGGACACCGCCAGCAGCAACAGGCCATCGGCAGCGCTCAGACGCCCGTGGCCCTGCACCACGGCGAACGCCAGCACCAGGCCGCACCCGATCAGCGCGCATGTCCAGAACGCCGCGCTGGCGCGCTGGCGCATCCACAGCGCCGCCACCACCGCCGTACCCAGCGGCAAGACTCCCGTGATGACCGCTGCATGCATGGCCTCGACCTGACGCAGCGCCAGGGCCAGGAAGAGCGGAAATCCGAGCACCGTTCCCAGGGCGCACACCACCAGCGCAGGCCAGTGGGCGCGCGCCGGACGCGCTGCGCCGACCCAGCGCAGGTAGACGATGCTGAGCAACCCGGCCAGCGCGGCGCGGCCCGCGGTGACAAAGGCCGGTGGCAGTTGCGGGTCACTGACATCCCCGACCGCCAGGCGGGTCATGGGCAGTGTCATGGCGAAGATGACCACCCCGAGTGCGCCGAGCAAAAAGCCGCGCGAGAGGTCTGCCGTGTCGCGGCTCATCCGGCCCCGTCCGCGCCGCGCGCTGCGGTAGTCGCCTTGGAAATGGCCCGGGGGCTCATGCGCGCAGCATCCACAACGCCGTGGCCACCAGCACGACGGCCATGCTGCGGTTGAAGTTGCGCAGGCGCTGGCCCTGGGCCAACCAGCCGCGCAGGGCAGCGCCGACGAAGGCGTAGGTGAAATTGCTGGCGAACCCGTAGAAGGCCGCAATCGGCAACACCTGGGCACTGCGCAGCAGGGTCTGGCCCTCGACGGTGATCCAGGTGGCCGAGATCGTCAACGCATTGAGCCAGGCCTTGCCGTTGACGAACTGCAAGGCCACACCGCGCGCAAAGCCGACGTCGAAGTCGACCGCGCGCTGTTCCGCGCTGGCCGGCGCACCCGCACGCACCCATAAGCGCGCGGCCAGCCACAGCATGTAAAACAAGCCAACCCAGCGCACGGCCTGGCCCAGGGCCGGCAGCGTCGCCACCAGGGCCCCCAGGCCGGCAATGCTGGCCACCAACAGCAAGCACCAGCCCACCGGCACTGCAACGACGAAACGCATGGCGTGGCGCAGGCCATGGTTGGCGGCCAGCGCGGCCGACAGCGTGGTGTTGGGCCCGGGCGTAAAGGCCATGGCTGTCCCATAGGCCAGCAGGGCGGCGAGTTCGGTCAGCGACATGGGCACGAGTCTAGGCTTGCCAAACAGCACAGCAACAGTACACTTTGGCCGCCTGTGGCATTGTCTGTACAGCCCTGCACACCAACACAGATGAACCGCCCGTCGCCGCCCCGGACCGAACCTTCGCTCGAACGCGGCGCGCTGGCCACTCTGGCCGAACAACTCGCCGCGTTCTACGCCGAGCGCATCCGCGCTGGCGCTCTGGCCGTGGGTGCCCGCCTGCCCTCGGTGCGCGAGGCCGCGCGGCGTCATGGATTGGCCCCCAGCACCGTCGTCGCAGCCTATGACCAGCTGCAGGCGCAGGGCGTGGTCGAAGCCCGCCAGCAGCGCGGCTTCTACGTGCGCACCACGGCATCGGGCACAGCCGCCTCACCGCAGCGCGATCCACCGCAGCGCAGCGCGCCGCCGCACGATGTCGCGGCGCTGATGCGCGGCATGTTCGAGCACCCAGGCGGCAAATCGCCCTCGCCCGGCACCGGCACCTTGCCGCCCGACTGGCTCGACCTGCCTTTGCTGCATGGTGCGATGCGCCGCGCGTTGGCCGACGACGCGCGCGATCCGGCCAGCCTGCGCTACGGCGACCCGGCCGGCGACGCGCGCCTGCGCAGCGCGCTGTCGCTGCGCCTGGGCCAGTTGGGTATCGCCGCGGGCGCGCAGCAGATCGTCACCACCGCCGGCGCAACCCAGGCCCTGGACATCGTCTCGCGCCTGCTGCTGGCCCCTGGCGACACCGTCTTGGTCGACGAGCCCGGCTGGGCAGTCGAGTTCGCCCGCCTGACCCAGATGGGCATGACGCTGGCGCCGGTGCCGCGCGGCGCGGCCGGGCCCGATCTGGCGGTGATGCGGCGCCTCCTGGAGAGCAACGCCAAGCCGCGCGCCTACATCACCGTGTCGGTACTGCACAACCCGACCGGCGCCACGCTGCCACTGGCCGCTGCCCACGAGTTGCTCAAGCTGGCCGCAGCGCACGACCTGACGATCGTCGAAGACGACACCTATGCCTGGTTGGCGCCGGCGCAGGCGCCGCGGTTGGCCGCCCTCGACCAGTTGCAGCGCACGATCTACATCTCGGGCTTCTCCAAGATCCTCACGCCGAGCTGGCGCGTCGGCTTCGTCGCTGCGTCGCCGGCCTGGGTCGAACGCATTATCGACCGCAAGCTGCTGACCACGCTGACCACGCCGGCCCTGCCCGAGCGGGCGCTGGCCATCACACTCGAGCAAGGTACCCTGCGCCGCCATGCCGACCGTGTCGTGTTGCGCCTGGACGCCGCGCGCCAACGCTGCGTGCGCCTGGCCGAGGAGGCCGGCTTTGCCTTCGCGGCGCCGCCGCAAGGCTTGTTCGGCTGGATCGATACCGGCGTCGATGTCGACCGCCTGGCCGCTGACCTCCACGCCCAAGGCTGGTTGCTGGCACCCGGCAGCCTGTTCCATGCCGTGCCGCGGCCGAGCACCCTGATGCGCATCAACTTCGCCACCTCGCAGGAAGCCCGCCTGTGGCGCGCCCTGCGCGAGGCCTGCGAGGCCCTGCATCACACCGTCGATCAGGGGGGCTGCGCGGCGGGCCAGAGCCGCGTACCATCGGTGCACTACAAACGGTAACGAGGCCGCGACGCCGGCGTTGTCCTAAGTGACGTTTGAATCCACCCTACCGCTGGGCGAGCCTGAACTGATGCGCGTGAGCGCCTTTCAGCGCTACCTCGACGAACTCAAGCGCGAAGGGGCCGACGAGTCCCTGACCCGCCTCTCGTCGCTGAACCCGTCCCTGCTGCAGGACCTGCTGCGCTTCGAGCAGGACGGCCGGCACACCGAGTTGCTGGAAGTGCTCGCCGCCTGCGTGCGCCATGCGCGCTCGCTGGCGGTCTACATGCAGTGCGGGGTGCGAGTGGTGCCCTTGACGGTGTTCCCGACCGAGCGCCTGGCGCACTGTCCGTTGCCGATGCACGAGTTCCTGGCCCAGCGCCTGTCGGACCTGCTGGTGCTGCGAGTCGAGCCCGCTGTCCTGCGCCCGCCGGGCGATCCCGAGGCGGCGCTGGTGGGCGAGCCGCACCTGTACCAGCCGCTCGGCCCGGTCACCTGGGAGCTGGCGATGCGCGGCTCACGCGAGCAGTTACTGCCCGAAATCGCCGGCCCGGCCGCCTACCGCGTGGCCCTGGGCATGAACCTGCGCGAAGTCGTGCTCACTGGCGTGGTGCAGGCAGCTGTGAACCGCCTGCACCGAGAGAGCGCCAACCTGCGCGAGATGTCGGAGTGGCCGGGTCTGAACCGCGGCCGTGCGATGCGCCTGCTCAATGCGCTGTACCTGCAGGGCGGCCTGATCGTCAGCCGCACCCACCCGGTGGCGACCAACGACTCCTGGTTCGGCAGCAGGAATTAGGCCTGCCGCCGTAGCGGCTGGGCAGCGCCGACGATCCAGCGCCGCGACGGACCGGGGTCCGTGTCAGCCGAGCAGGTCCCAGCGCTCCATCGCCGCCAACAACTCCTCGTCGATCTCGGCGTAGCGGGCGTGCAGGTCGGTCGCGCGCTGCGCGTCCCTGGCATACAGCGACGGGTCGGCAATGGTTTCTGCGATCGCCTTCTGCTCGGCCTCCAGCGCAGCAATGCTTGCCGGCAGCGCATCGAACTCGCGCTGCTCCTTGTAGCTGCGCTTGGCACGCGGTGCCGAGGGCGCAAGGGCAGCCGGCGGCGGCGGTGGAGCGGCCGCCACTGCCGCCACCGCGACGCGGCTGCGCGCGCGCTGGGTCTGCCAATCCGTGATCCCGCCTTCGTACTCGCGCCACAGGCCCTGCTTGCCGCCGAAGCTGGCGTCACCCTCCCACGCCACCGTGCTGGTCACCACGGCATCCACGAAGCGGCGGTCGTGGCTGACGATGAACGCCGTGCCGCTGTAGCCCAAGAGCAACTCTTCGAGCAACTCCAGGGTGTCGATGTCGAGGTCGTTGGTCGGCTCGTCGAGCACGATCACGTTGGCCGGCAACGCGAACAGGCGCGCCAGCAGCAGGCGATTGCGCTCGCCACCTGAGAGCGTGCGCACGGGCGAGTTGGCGCGCTCGGGGGCGAACAGGAAGTCGTTGAGGTAGCTCATCACGTGCTTCCTCTGGCCGTTGAATTCGACCCACTCGCTGCCCGGGCTGATGGTGTCGGCCAGGGTGGCTTCGAGATCGAGCGCGTCGCGCATCTGGTCGAAGTACGCGACCTGCATCTTGCTGCCGCGGCGCACTGTGCCGCGCGCAGGCTCGAGCTGGCCCAGGATGAGTTTGAGCAGGGTCGTCTTGCCCACGCCGTTGGGGCCGATCAGGCCGACCTTGTCGCCGCGCAGGAACGTGGCCGTGAAGTGCTCGATCAGCCACGGCCCGCTGTCGCCGTAGCGATGCGACACGTCGTCGAGCACGCCGATCAGCTTGCCGCTGGGCACGCCAGAGTCGATCTCCAGCCGCACCTGGCCGAGCGATTCGCGCCGTGCCACGCGCTGCTCGCGCAGCTTTTGCAGGCGGTTGATGCGGCCGACGGCCCGCGTGCGCCGCGCCTCCACACCCTTGCGCACCCAGACCTCCTCCTGCGCCAGCAGCTTGTCGGCACGCGCACTGGCCAGGGCCTCGGACTCCAGCTCACGTGCCTTGGTCACTTCGTAGGCCGCGTAGTTGCCGGGGTAGGAACGCAGCACGCCGCGGTCAAGTTCGATGATGCGCGTGGCCACGGCATCGATGAAGGCGCGGTCGTGCGAGACGAACAGCAGCGCGCCGCTCCAGTTCACCAGCAGGCCTTGCAGCCATTCAATGGCGTCGAGGTCGAGGTGGTTGGTCGGCTCGTCGAGCAAGAGCACATCCGGGTGCGCGACGAGTGCCTGGGCCAGCGCGACGCGCTTCTTGGTGCCGCCCGACAAGGTGTCGACGCGCGCCTCGCCGTCCAGGTGCAGGCGCTGCAGTGTCTGCTCGACGCGCTGCTCCCACATCCAGCCGTCGAGGTGTTCGATGCGCGTCTGCAAGGCGTCGAGGTCGTCGCCTTCGCGGTGCCGCTCGTAGCGCTCGCGCAGCTCACGCGCCTCGGCGGCGCCCTCGCTGGCCGCCTCGAAGACCGTTGCCTCGGCCTCGAACAGCGGCTCCTGCGGCACATAGAAGCGACGCAGGGTTTGCTGGAACTGCAGCACACCGTCGTCAGGCCGCTCCAGGCCGGCGAGGATCTTCAGCAGCGAGGATTTGCCGGTCCCGTTGCGGCCGATCAGCGCCACGCGCTCCCCGGACTCGAGCGAGAAACCGGCACCGTCGAGCAGCGCCACATGGCCGAAAGCGAGATGGGCGTTGGAAACAGTGATCAGGGCCATACCGAGATTGTCGGCGACGCTCGGCCACCCCTGCGTCACCCAGGGCACCGGGCCTCCATCGCGCCGCCGCGTACCCCCTTCATAAAGTGGCCGCCGTCCGCGCCCAAGGGCGCGTCTGGCACGCCCCTTGCCTTGACGACGCGCATGCAAGCACTTCATGGCGAGCACCGAAGTTGTTCCGCAACTCGACGAGCTGAAGGCCCTTTGGCCGGTGCCGGCCACCGAGCGCATCCGCATCGTGCGGCGGTGATCCAGCGCAAGGCCGACCAGGCCCGGCTGCTGCTGAAAACGCACATCGAGCAGAGCAAGGCCGAGGTGCGCAAGATCACCCTGGCCACACCGCACGACGCGCGCCTCAGGTAGGCACCTGCATGGACGCAGCCTCCCGTGCGGCACCAGCTCGACCGCTGGCGCCGGGCCGCGGCCCGGCGCCGTTGGATACTGCGGCAGGCCGAGGCCTGAAACCTGCGTATCGTCGCAGCCGCCACCTCACGCCCACCGCCCCATGACCGACACCGTTTCCGCCGACGCGCGCTCCGCCATCCACCTGATCGGCGGCGAGAAGGGCGGGGTCGGCAAATCGCTGGTCTCGCGCCTGCTGGCCCAGCACTTCATCGACCGCGGGATGGCCTTCACCGGCTTCGATACCGACCGCTCGCACGGCGCCTTGATGCGCTTCTACGCCGGCTACGCGTCACCCGTGCTGGTGGATCGCTACGAAGCGCTCGACGCCATCCTCGAAAGCGCCCTGGCCGCCCCCGGCCAGCGCGTGCTGGTCGACCTGGCGGCGCAGACCCACGCGCCGCTGGTGCAATGGATGGACGATTCCGGCGTGCTCGAACTGGCCGCCGAATCGGGGGTGGCGATCAACTACTGGCATGTGATGGACGCCGGCCGCGATTCGGTCGACCTGCTCGAAAGCCTGCTCGACCGCTTCGGCTCGCGCCTGTCCTACGTCATCGTGCTGAACCAGTTGCGCGGCGACGATTTCTCGGCGCTCGAGCGCTCGGGCCAGCTGACGCGCGCCCTCGGGTTCGGCGCCCGCGTGATCCGGCTCAAGCATCTGCAAGACGCGGTGCTGCGCAAGATCGACGCCGTCGATGCCAGCTTCTGGGCCGCGCGCCAGGCGCCCGGCAACGAAGGGCCCAAGCTGGGCTTGTTGGAGCGCCAGCGGCTCAAGTTGTGGCTGGGCCACGTGACAACCGAGTTCATCGTCGCCGGGGTCTGAGCCACGGGCGCGGCCGGCGCAGCGGGCTCAGCCCTCGAGCAGGCGCAGCTTCACGCTGCGGCCCTTGACCTTGGCGTTCGACAGCTTGCGCAGCACCTCCTGTGCAATCTCGCGTTGCACCGCCACGTAGGTCGAGAACTCGTTGACGTTGATCTTGCCGATCTGCGTGCCGGCGAAACCGAGGTCTTTGGTCAGCGCGCCCAGCACGTCGCCGGGGCGGATCTTTTCCTTTCGCCCGCCGAGGATCTGGATCGTCTGCATCGGCGGGCGCAGAGCCTCCTTGCTCGTCGGCGTCAACGCCGCGAGCTTCTGCCACACGGTCGAGAAGCCGCCGGCTTGCTCGATCTTGCCCAGGCTGCCCATCTCGTCCATGCTGGCCAGGCTGAAAGCCCAGCCGGCCTCGTCGACCCGGCCGGTGCGGCCGATGCGGTGGGTGTGGGTGGCAGCATCGGGCGTGATGTCGACATTGATCACCGCCTCGAGCTGGGCGATGTCGAGGCCGCGCGCGGCGATGTCGGTGGCCACCAGCACGCTGCAGCTGCGGTTGGCAAACTGCACCATCACCTGGTCGCGGTCACGCTGCTCCAGCTCGCCGTGCAGCTCCAACGCGGCGAAGCCCTGCGCGCGCAGCACCTGCACCAGGTCGCGGCACTGCTGCTTGGTGTTGCAGAAGGCCAGCGTGCTGACCGGCCGGTAGTGGTTGAGCAGCAGCGAGACGGCGTGCAGGCGCTCGCTCTCCTGGACCTCGAAGAACAGTTGGCGGATCTTGCTGGCGGCGTGCGCGGCCAGCAGCTTCACTTCCTTCGGCTCGCGCATGAAGGCCGCGCTGATCTTGCCGATGCCTTCGGGGTAGGTGGCCGAGAACAGCAAGGTCTGGCGCTGCTTCGGGCACTGCTTGGCGATCGTCGCGATGTCGTCGAAAAAGCCCATGTCGAGCATGCGGTCGGCCTCGTCGAGCACCAGCGTGTTCAGCGCCTCCAGGTTCAGACTGCCGCGCTCCAGGTGGTCCATCAGCCGGCCCGGCGTGCCGATGACGATGTGCGCGCCGTGCTCCAGGCTGGCCAGCTGCGGCCGCATCGTGGCCCCGCCGCAGAGTGTGAGCACCTTGATGTGGTCTTCGGCGCGCGCCAGGCGGCGCACTTCCTGCGTCACCTGGTCGGCCAGCTCACGCGTCGGACAGACCACCAGGGCCTGCACCGCAAACCGGCGCACGTTCAGGTTGGCCAGCAGGGCCAGGGCGAACGCCGCCGTCTTGCCGCTGCCGGTCTTGGCCTGGGCGATGAGGTCGTGCCCGGCCAGGGCCAGCGGCAGGCTGGCGGCCTGGATCGGCGTCATCGCGGTGTAGCCCAGGCTGGCCAGGTTTTCCAGGGTGTGCGGGGGCAGCGGCAGGCTGCTGAAAGACGCTGTTTTTGCGTCGGCCGGTGTGGCGGTCGTGTTCATGGGGGATTATCGGGGCCATGACCTTGAACCTGCCCACCCCTCGCCATGCCGACCGCCTGCCGCCGCACATCGACCCAGAGCCGTTGGCGCGCATCCGCCACGCCCTGCACCACCTGCCGCAGGTGGTCAAGCCAGCCGACTACCTGGCCGAGACCAGCGCCGATTTCGAGGGCCACCTCGACAAGCTCGGGCTGATCCTGCTGCAAAAGCCGGTGGCCGGGCAGCGCCCGAGCCGCTGGATCGACCCGGCCTTGATCGACGCCGCTCTGGAGCATCTGGACGCCGTGGGCAGCGGCCCGAAGGCGCGGCCGCAAATGCTGGAGCGCGCCGCCGCGCTCGAACAGTTGGCGGTGTCGCGCCGCGCCGGCGTCTGGACCCGCCTGATCCGCCACACGATGCCGATGTCGGCGCCCGACTGGAAAGTGCCGGTGCTGTTCCGCGTGCCGGTCGACGCCGCCGCAGTGTGGGCGTTCCACCGCACCGGTGATGCGGCCGCCCTGCTGGCCGCCATGGGCCCGGCCCCGCAGCACCCGCAGGCGCCCGAACTGCTGGCCCACCTGGAAGACCTGCTGGCGCGCAGCCGCAGCTTCAAGGCGCGGCATCTCGAGTCGCTGCTGCCGTGCCTGCAGGCCGAGTGCAGCACGCCGCTGCCGGTGCCTGAGCTCAAGGCCGCCTGCAGCCGCGCGCAAGAGCGCTGGGAGAATCGCGTCGCCGAGCTCGACACGCTCGAAGGCCTGAACAACGAGCTCGCGTTTCAGGGCTACCCCGACACCTTCAACAAGGCGCGCCAATTGCAGCGCCGCGTCACGCTCTACGTGGGCCCGCCCAACAGCGGCAAGACCTACGCCGCCTTCGAGCGCCTGGCGCAGGCCATCGACGGCGCCTACCTGGCCCCGCTGCGCCTGCTGGCCCTCGAAGGCCGCGACCGCCTGGTGGCGCGCGGCGTGCCCTGCTCGCTGCTCACCGGCGAAGAGAACGTGCCAGCCGTCGGCGCGCGCGTGGTCAGCAGCACGATCGAAATGGTGGGCACCAACACCCCCATCGACGTGGCCGTGATCGACGAAGCGCAGATGATCTTCGACAACTCGCGCGGCTGGGCCTGGACGCAGGCCATCGTGGCCGTGCCGGCCAACGAAGTGATCATCATCTGCTCGGCCTATGCCGTGCCCGCCATCGAGAACCTGCTCGGCCTGTGCGGTGAGCGCTGCACCGTGCGCGAGTTCGAGCGCAAGCAGCACGTGCAGCTGCTGCCGGGCCCGGTGCCGGTGGCCGCGCTGCAGCTCGGCGACGCCGTGGTGGCCTTCAGCCGGCGCGACGTGCTGATGCTGCGCGACCAGATTGCCGCCGCCGGCCACCCGGTGAGCGTGATCTACGGTGCGCTGCCACCCGAAGTGCGGCGCAGGGAGGCGGAGCGTTTCGCCGAAGGCGCCTCGCACATCCTGGTGGCCACCGACGCCATCGGCATGGGCCTGAACTTGCCGATCCGCCGCGTGCTGTTCAGCACCATGACCAAGTTCGACGGCGTCAACGACCGCCCGCTGGGCGAGAGCGAAGTGCACCAGATCGCAGGACGCGCCGGCCGCTTCGGTATCCACGAAGAAGGCTTCGTCGGCGTGCTCCGCGAAGCCGAGCCCGGCGCCCTCAAACTGCTCACCGATCTGTTGCCCAAGACCCCGCGCGCGCCGCGCGACTTCAAGGCCCCGGTGGCGCCGAACAACTGGCATGTGCAGACCATCGCCTCGCGCCTGAACCTGAGCGCGCTGCGCATGGTGCTGGGCGTGTTTGTCGAACAACTCAAGCTCGACGACGCGCACTTCGCCGTGGCCGAGCTGGAACAGATGCTCGACCTGGCCGGCAAGCTCGACACCAGCGCAGCCAAACTGACGCTCAAGGAGCGCTTCATCTACGCCCAGGCCCCCGTGGACACCCGCACCGAGAATCAGTTGCAGGCCTTCCTCGACTGGGCCGGCAGCCACGCCACCACCGGCCAGGCCGGCTCACCCTGGTTCCTGGACCAAGTGGATGGCCACAGCCGCCTGGAGTCGATGGAGCAGGCGCTGCGCGCATGCACGCTGTGGCTGTGGCTGGATCTGCGCTTCCCCGGCGCCTACGGCCACGTCGAGGCGGTACAGGCGCTGCGCAGCCAGCTCAACGACGGGATCGAGCGGCAGTTGAAGGGCAAGCGGCCGCTGGCGCAGATGCGGAATCGGCAGCGGCGGGCGCGGGGGCGGGGGCCATAGGCGCGAACTACGCCGCCAGCAGGGCCGTGGTGTCGCCGTAAACGGCCCTGACGTCGCGCTGCACGCGGCGCGCGGCTTCCCGGATGGAAACCGGGCCGGCACCACACAGCGCCTTCAGCAGCTCCCAGCGCTTGGCCGAAAGCACCTTCCAAAGCAGCTCGGGCGTCGCAAAGCTGATGCGCGCGGCCCGCTGCGCTTTGCCGGAGCGCCAGGCTTGCACAAACTCATCCATGCCTTCTTCAGGCGAACGAACCTCAAGCGTCAGCATTTTCATCGTTCCGCCTCGCTATGTCGCGCCGGAATTCGGCGACCCGTTTATCGGCGTCGCGTATTGGGGCGTGTGTACGCCGCTACCCCACCCCGACGCTGAACACCCGCCCATCGTCGAACAGCGCCGCCACGCCCTGCCCACCCGGCAGCTCGGCCGTCATCGCCACGCGGGCGGGCAGTGGGATCGCAGCCACCTCGGCCCAGGCCGCACCGGCGTCGAGCACGCGCAGGGCCAGGCCGTTCTGCTGCGGCAGCGCGAGAAGCGGGCCGAGCCACACCGCCAGATCGAGCTCGCGCGAGCCGATGCGGTGCGTGCTGACGTTATTGGCTACGGCGCGGCCGACGAGGCGGTTGCCTTCCACGCGGTACTCGTGCAGCACGCCGCCGATGTGCGGCGTGTGCACAGCGAGCAATCGCGTGCCGTCGGTGCTGGGCGCCATCCAGCGGTTGAGCGTGCCCAGGGGCTCGCCCAGCGCGGCCCACTGCAGGCGCCGCGGCTGCGTGGCGCTGGCCGCCACCAGCCCGAGCTGGCCGCCCTGCGGGCCCGAGCGCACGGTGAGCAGCGCGCTGCCGCGGCCCAACGCCACCAGGCGCGGCGCAATGTCTTCGAGCACATCGGGGGCCGGCAGCACCAGTTCACGCAGCAGCGTCAGGCTGTGCCGCTCGAGCCAGAGCACGCGAGTGGCCTCGACGCCATCGCCGAGCACGCCGTGCGCATAGCGCTGGCTGTCGGGGCCGGCCAGCACGACCAGGTGGCCGCCGTCGCCGCGCGCGTCGAGGTCGGCCTGCAGCGGCCGCGCATCGGGCAGCACGGCCTCGGCCGAGCGGGCCACCACGGCCCAGACGGGGCTGGCATCAGGCTCGAAGCGAAGCACCCGGTGGCTGCCCGCTGCCACGCCGATCACCGCCAGCGGCAGCACCAGCAAACCGGCCTGGGGCGCCAACGCGTCGCGCGGGCCGCGCTGCACGGCGCCGCCTTGCCACACCCACAGCCCGCCGTCGGCATGGCGCGCGGCAATACGGCCGTGGCCGCTGGCCAGCGGCGTGAGCGGGTCCAGGCCGTCGGCGAGCCCGGTGGCTGCGGCGCCGCTGGCCGACAGCGCCCACAGCGCACCGCTGGCCCCCACCGCGAGCAGGCCGCTGGGCCCGCCGGCGCGGATTTGCCGCAGCGGCTCTGCGGCCGGGATGCTGCGCGCAGCCCACGCGGCCTGCGCCGGCGCTGCGGCCGAGACCAGGGCGCCGAGGGCCAGCAGTTGGCGCCGCCGCAGGCGGCAGCCCAACGAATTCGTCTGCTCTTGCATGCCGCGTGGCCCCTTCGCTTAGAGACACTCCAGAAAGCTAGATCGCAGCAGCACGTTCTCGCGGTGGAACTCCAGGAAGCGTCGTTGCCCGGTCGAGAAGCTGCCGACCATCGGCGGATGCTCGGGCTTGATCCCCATTCGAAGCAGTGACTCACGGTGCGCGACGGGCGACACGACCACCTGGCCGTTGTCTGCAAACGCGATGAACCCGCGGTCGAAGAGGTGGTCAATGGTCGGTGTCAGCAGCAGACCGTTCTCACCGTCGAGCCGCTCTTCGTTGGTCGCGTCGCGCCACGGCTTGCAATGGCTGGCGCGAAGATGCTCTTCGCGATTCACGCCGGTGATTCGGCAGGCGTGTTCGATTCTCATCACCCGCGTCTTGAACAGTCCCTGGCCGCGACGCGCCAGAACGATGTCCAGTCGATCTGTTTCGGGCAACGCGGCGTCGGCCTGAACCTGGCTCAGTTCGTGTTCCTCCCACTCGACCAGCCCGACGGCTGACGCGATTGGCGCGCCTTCGGCCACGCGGCAGCCCAGCACGAGGTCGCGCGCCTCGGCGCCGAGCAGGTCGATCAGCGATGCCGCGAGTTGCTCGGGCAACCGGGTCAGGTACACGCTCTGCAGCCCTGCTCCGTTGGGGCGAAGCGGCGAATAGCGAGCCGGCAGCAATGGCGCAAGCACCGACATGTGCTCCGAGGGCCTGATCGGCAGCCTCAGCTCGCTAAAGCGGACATCAAGGCGCCAGCCGATCTTGTCCCAGTACGCACCAGCCTGACCAAACTCCAGCGGTTTCGGCGCCTCGTAGGCGTGTGAAGCCGCAATGCCGATGGCGCGAATGATGGTGTTGGCAAACGAGAACACCACGTCTCCAGGTGCCATCTCGCGCATGAAGTCGTAGAAGGGGTTCTGAGCCTGGTTGGCCTTGCGCTTCGGCGACCAGAGGTAGCCGCCGCGTACTTCGTGGCGGTAGGTCTGGTTTTGATTTGCCCACCAGTAGCGCACCTGTAAAGCCCTTGCTCAATTCATTACGGCTGGCGTCGGGCCTGCAGTGCCAGAGTGAAGTCCTGGTGCACTTCAAGGCGTCAGGAAAGCCGCCACCGCCGCCAGCGACACCGCCGCCGATTCCTCCTGCGGCAAATGGCCCGTCGCGGGAACGGTGACCAGACGGACGTCAGGGATGGCCTTTTGGTAGTCGGCCGCGTTGGCGAAAGGGATCATCGCGTCGCGGTCGCCCCAGACCAGCAGGGTCGGCGCCTTGATGGCCGCGAGCAGCGGCTGCGGATCGGTCAGCACGGTCTGGCGCATGCGGTCCAGCATCGCCTGGCGGGCACCGGGCGCACGCAGCAGGTCGCTGTAGCGCTCGACCATCGCGTCGCTCACCCGCGCCGGGTCGGCATAGGCGGGCAGGAGGTTCATGCGCAACAGCGGCTTGGGCAACACGTAGCGCATCAGGCCCAACACCGCCGGTACCTCGGGCGGCTTGCCGTAGTCAAAGCCGGGGCTCGCAAAGCCGTCGGGCGACACCAGCACCAGCCGCTCGACGCGCTCTGGGTGGCGCGCCGCCAGCGTCCAGGCGATGCGACCGCCGAGCGAGTGGCCGGCGATGCTGGCGCGCTGCAGGCCGAGCTGGTCCATCAGCGCCAGCACCAGAGCGATGCTGCGGGCGTCGGTGTAGTCGCCGGCCGGATCCGGTGGGCTCAGGCCGCTGCCGGGCAGATCGAAGCGCACCACGCGGTGCTGCCGCGCCAGCCCCTGCGCCCAGGTGTCCCAGGTTTGCAGGCTGTCGCCCAGGCCGTGGATGAGGACGACGGCTGGTGCGTCGCGAGGGCCGGCGTCGCGCACATGCAAGCGCCAGGCGCCCACCGAGACCATGTCGCTGGCCGCGGCCAGGTACTTGGTCTCGAGCAATCTGCGGTCTCTGTCCGGTGTCCAGAGCCAGAACGCCAACCACGCGACGGCCACCAACGCTGCAACGATGAAGATTATTTTCACGAAGTCCACTGTATCGAACCCTTGGGGCGGCCCGCCGTCAGGGGCTTGATTTCGGGCGCGGTCAGTCCGCAAACGCCCCCTCCAACTCATCGACCAGCGAGCCCACATACGCCAGCGCGGCCTGAATCGGCGCGGGCGAACTCAAATCGATGCCCGCCAGCTGCAGCAACTCCAGCGGCTTCATCGTGCCGCCAGCCTTCAGCACTTGCAGCCAACGGTCGACCGCAGGGGCTCCTTCATCGGCCACCCGGCCGGCCATCGCGGTGGCGGCCACCAGGCCGACCGAATAGGTGTACGGGTACAGGCCCATGTAGTAATGGGGCTGGCGCATCCAGGTCATGCACGCGCCGTCGTCGATCTCCACCGCGTCGCCCCAGAAGCCGGCCAAGATGTCGCCCTTGCACTGGTTCAGCAGTTGCGCCGTCACGGCCTGCCCGGCCTCAGCCTGGGCGTACACCCGGTGCTGCAGTTCGGCCTCCAGCAAGTGGGTGACGAAGTTGTGGTGGTAGGTGCCGAGCACTTGCATGATCACGCTGCGGCGCATGCGCGCGTCCCTGCTCTGGGACAGGATGTGCCGCGCCAGCAGCATCTCATGCATGATCGAAGGCGCTTCCACGAAGGGCATCGCCGGGCGTGTGTTGACGAAGCGCTGGTGCTTCATCGCCAGGCCGAAGTGCGCGCCGTGCCCCAGCTCGTGCGTCAGCACGAACACGTTGCGCATGGTGTCGGCCCAGGTCATCAGGATGTAAGGGTGCACTCCATAGGGCGATGCGCAGAACGCGCCGGATGACTTGCCGATGTTGTCGGCCCTGTCCACCCAGCGCTGCTCGAGCACCGTGCGCACGAACTGCACGTACTCGGGGCCCATGCAGGCGAGTGAGTCGAGGATCAGCTTGCACGCGGCATCGAAGCTGATGTTCGGCTCGTAGTCGGCATCCAGCGGCGCTTTGATGTCGCAGTACAGCAGCTTGTCCAGGCCCAGCACGCGCTTGCGCAGCCGGGCGTAGCGCCGCATGTGCGGCGCCACTTCGGCCTGAATGGTCTGCAGGATGTGGCTGTAGAACGCCTGCGGCACCTTGTGCTCCTGCAGCAGGTAGGCCTCGGTGCTGGGGTAGTTGCGCAGGCGCGCCAGCGCCACGTTCTTGTTGACCTCGGTGGCGAAGGTGGCCGACCAGGTGTGGTTGAAGGCCTTGAGCCCGGCACTGAACGATTGCCAGGCGCCGCGGCGCACGCTCGGGTCGGGGTGCGCGTCGTAGGTCCACTCGAACAGGTTCACCGAGTTGTCGCGGCTGGTGCCGTGCGCATCGGTGAAGGGCGCGAACTGCAGGTCGCCGGCCTTGGAGCGGTGGTAAATCATCCACGGCGCATCGAGCACCGCACCCAACGAGGCCAGCACCATTTCCGTGTCGGCGCTCAGCCGGTGCGGTTGGGTGTCCAGCAGGTCCTGCAAGTACACACGGTGGGCCGCCAGGGCACCGGCTTGTGCCAGGAACTTCTCCACCGTGCCGCCGGGCAGTTGCAGGATCTCGGCGCTGACGAAAGCGATGCTGGCCTCCAGGCGGGCCTCCAGCGCGTCGACGCGCGCCAGCGCGGCCTGGTCTTGCGGGTCGGTGCCGTCCTGCGCGTTGCGCAAATAGGCAAAGGTGCCGGCGCGCGACAGGCGCTGTTGCAGCATCTCCACCGTGTTCAGGCACGCCAGCAGGGTGGCGGCACTCTGGCCCAGCCGTCCCTGGTACGGCTGCACTTCGGCGCGTGCGGCGTCCAGGGCTTCGAGCTCGGCCTCCCACTGCGCGGTGGAGGCGAACAGGTCGTCCAGGTTCCAGGTCAGTTCGGCCGGAACTTCGGCGCGCGCAAGACGGTTTTGCATGGCAACTCACACAGTTGGTTTGGCCGATTGTCGGGGCGGTCGGGGCGGTCGGGGCGCGCACGGCAACTGGTGGCTGTCTCGGCCGCTCATCCGGCGATCAGCCGCGCAGCCGCAAGCCGAAACTGCAGGCTCCATTCACACGTCAGGCGCGACGCCATGATCAAACCCGCCACACCCGTGGACGAGGCCACCCGCATCGGCGCGCTGCGCGCGCTGGACATCCTGGACGGCGCGCCGGAAGAGCGATTCGATCGATTGACCCGTCTGGCCAAGCGGCTGTTCGGCGTGCCGATCGCGCTGGTCAGCCTGATCGACACGAACCGGCAGTGGTTCAAATCGTGCGACGGCCTGAGCGTGAGCGAGACGTCACGCGACATCTCCTTCTGCGGCCACGCGATCCTCAGCGACGACATCCTGCTGATCCCGGACACCCTGCTGGATGAGCGGTTCAGCGACAACCCATTGGTCGTCAACGACCCGCACATTCGCTTCTACGCCGGCTGCCCGCTGAGGGCACCCAATGGCAGCCGGCTCGGCACGCTGTGCCTGATCGATCGCCAGCCCCGCACGTTCGGCGCCGACGAGCTCGAGCCGCTGCGCGACCTGGCGCAAATGGCCGAGCAGGAACTGGCTGCGGTGCAGTTGGCAACCACCGATGAGCTGACTCATGTCTCCAATCGCCGCGGCTTCGTCCGGCTGGCGGAACACGCCCTGAGCCTGTGCCGCCGGCTCGGCACGCCCGCATCGCTGCTGTTCCTGGACATGGACCGGTTCAAGCAGATCAACGACCGCTACGGCCACGCAGAGGGCGACTACGCGTTGCGCAGCTTCGCCGGCTTGCTCACCACGACGTTCCGTGACTCGGATGTGGTGGGCCGCCTGGGCGGCGACGAATTCGCCGTGCTGTTGACCAACGCATCGGCGCAGGCCAGCGCCGATGCCCTGGCCCGCCTGCAACAGGCCGCGGATGCGCACAACCTTGCGGGTGCGCGCGGCTACGAGCTCGAGTTCAGCGCCGGCCAGCTGGCGTACGACCCGGCCCTGCACGGGTCGATCGACGCCCTGCTGCAAGAAGCCGACGCGTTGATGTACGAGTGCAAGCGAGGCCGGCGCGCGACGGCCTGATGCGCGCACCTGCGCTCGCTCCGCTGCGAGCGCTAAACGTCACCGCGCCAGTTAAGCGGCGCGGTAGGCGCCCGGCGTCAGCGCGGGGTCACGCAGAAAGAATTTGACGAAGTTGGTGGCTTCGTCGAAGCCCGTCCGGTCGCTGATGCGGGCCACCGGCAAAACGGTGTGCAGGGCTGCAGACGGCGTGAGACAAGGCGGGCGCGATGCCGAGGCATCGCGCATCGCGTGAGCGTTGGGCTCAGGCGCGCTTGGCCTTGGCCGTGGCCTTGGTCATTTGGCTGGTGACGGCGGCGTAGTTCGCCTCCGCAGTCTCGGCGGCTTGGCGGCCGGCCTTTTGCAGGCTTTCGAAGGCGCTGGTGGCGTTGACCATCGCCGACTTGAACATCGCCATGCCGTTGTCAGAGCCGCCCGGGGCGTTCTTGCTGGCGGTCTCGATCAGGTTGCTGAAGGCGCTTTGCGCAGCGGCGGTTTGCTCGCCGGTGACCTTGTCGAACTCGGCCTTGATGCCGGTGACGATGCCAACCACTTGCTTGCCATAGGCCTGGGCCTTCTCGGCGCTCGGCTGCAACAGGGAGGCTTGCAGCGCGAAGAACGCCTGCGGGTCTTTGGCCGATAGCACGGCGCGGCCGTTTTCGGCGGCTTCGTCGAGGCTGGCCTTGACGACTTGCATGTTCAGCGCGGCGAAGTGCTCGACGCCTTCAAATGCCTTGGTGGTCATGCCCATCAGGGTTTCGAAGTTGGCCTTGTGGGCGGCGGCGAATTGTTCGGTGTTCAGCATGGAGGACTCCAGTCGGTTGTTTCAGGGACTTGCAGTGCTTTGCTGCACTGCAACATATCGCAATGGTAGCGGCTGGATGGGCAATTGCAAGAGGTTTTTGCTGCGATGCAGCAAATTAGTCGCGCCGCCCTAGCCTGCCCCTGAAAACCAGGGCTGCGGCAGGCGGCCGGCCCGTCACTTGGGCGCAGCAGCCACGGCCCGCTGCAGCTCACCATCGAGCCAGGGCACCAGGGCGTCGAAGGTCTGGCTCAGCGCGCTGGAGATGGCGGCTGCCGCGGCCGGCGCGGTGGCGCTGGCCGCCGGCACGGCGGCCTCGAACTGGCGCCGCGCGATGCGCGTGCGGTTGCGTCGGTCGAACAGCTCGACCGTGAGCGCCACGCGGCCCTGACCGGGCAGCGTGCTCACGTCGTGGTGCAGGCTGTCGATGGCCACGGTGACCAGCCAGTCGGCGCGCGCAGGCTCGCCCAGCATGGCCACGGCGCCAGCCAGGCCGCGCGCTTCCAGGCGCTGCTGCAACAGGCGCGGCACACGGCGCACGGGCCGCTCCGTCCACTGCGCGAACTGGTAGTAGGCGAACTCGTTCGGCCGCTGGGAATAGGCCAGCGCGGCGGTGTCGGCGCTGGCGTCGGCCGGCAGGGCCTGGAGCGCCAGCGCCGGCACGACCGGCTGGGCGCGGCGCGCGGCCGCTGCGGCGCTGGCCGCGCTGTCGGCGAGCAAGTAGTGGGCTTGCGCAGGGGCGTCGCCGCCCAGGCCGACGGAGACGCAGGCCGAGAGCATCAGCGAGCCCAGCAGCGCGGTGGCGAGCCCGAGCTTCATGGCGCTTTCTCCCCCGGGCCGAGTTGCGCCTTGCTGGGTCCGAGCAGGGCCGAGCGCGGCTCGCGCAGGCGGTCGAGCACGCGGGTGGCGGCCTCGACGCTGACGCGCAATTCGCTGACCGCGGCGCCGAGTTGGTCGTCGACGCTGGCGGCGGTGTCTTCGAGCCGGCGTGCCGTGGCCTGGGCCTGCTGCTGGATCGCGCCGGATGCTTTGCTGACTTGCTGCAGCGCCAGCCGCGCTTCGGCCAGGGTGCGTTCGGCCTCGGCCAGGGTGCTGTCCAGGCGCTCGCTGCCGCGCTCAGCCACCGCAGCAATGCGGGTGCCGGAGCGGCCGAGCTCGGCGGCGCCGGTTCCGACCGTGGTGGCCGCCGTGCCGACCCGCGCCAGGGTGGTGTCGAGCGCCCCCAGGCGCGTCTTCAGGCCGGCAGTCAAGTCACGCAGGTTGCGCACCGTGTCCATCACGGCGGCGCGGTTGTCGGCGTCGAGCATCTGGTTGATGTTGACCAGCGCCTCCGACGCCATGTCGCCGACCTTGTTGACGCGACCGGCAATCTCGTCGAGATCGGATCGGCCCTCGGCGATGACGGGGTAGCGCTCGCCCTCGGGCACATCGACCAGGGCCACGCCCGGCGGGTCGGGGTTGACGAGTGTGATGGCCGCGATGCCGGTGACGAAATTGCGCGTGACCACGGCCACCGTGTTGATGCGCACCGGGGCGCGGTTGTCGACCCGGATGCCGACGCTCACGCGGTTGAGGGCGCTGGCCGAGAGGGCGTAATCGTCGACGCGGCCGACCTTGATGCCGCGCAAGCGCACGTCGGCGCCGATCTCCAGGCCGTCGAGTGCCTGCTTCTCGAAGTTGACGGTGAAGCGCGTGAAGTTGCTCTGGCCGCCGGTAGTCTTCAACCACACCACCGCCGCCACCAGCGCCGCCATCAAGGCCAGCACGCTCGCGCCGACAAAGGTGTAGCGGGCCTCAGCTTCCATCGCCGCCCATTCTACGGACGCAGAAGTACTCACGGATCCAGGCGTCGTCGAGCGCCATGACCTGCGCCACCGTGCCGTCGGCCAGCACGCGCCCGCGCGCCAGCACGATCAGGCGGTCGACCACCCCGAGCAGGGTGTCGAGGTCGTGGGTGACGAGAAACACGGTCAGGCCGAGGTCGTCGACCAGGGAGCGCACCAGGCGGTCGAAGCCACGCGCGGTGATCGGGTCCAGGCCCGAGGTCGGCTCGTCGAGGAAGAGCACTTCGGGCTCGAGCGCGATGGCGCGGGCGATCGCAGCGCGCTTGCGCATGCCGCCCGACAACTCGCTCGGCCGCTTGGCGCCAGCGTCGGGCGGCAGCCCGGCCTGCTGCAGGCGCAGCGCCACCAGGGCGTCGATGGTCGAGCCCGACAGCTGCGTGTGTTCGCGCAGCGGCACGGCCACGTTCTGCGCCACGCTGAGCGAGGAGAACAGCGCGCCGTCCTGGAACATCATGCCGAAGCGGCGGCGCACGGCATCGACCTCGGGCGCCGGCGCGCTCCACATGTCGGTGCCGAACAGGCGCAGGCGCCCGGCGGTCGGCCGCTGCAGGCCGATGATCTCGCGCAGCAGCACCGACTTGCCGGTGCCGCTGCCGCCGATCAAGCCGACCAGGGTGCCGCGGCCGATCGAGAAGGACACGCCGTCGTGCACCGTCTGCGCGCCGAAGCGCGTGACGACGCCCTCGACCTCGACCACGGGCGCAGGCCCGGGCCGAGCGCCGGCCGCAGCATCTGTCACAGGTCGAGCGCTTCCATCACCACGGCGAACACCGCGTCGAGCAGGATCACGGCGACGATGCTCTGCACCACCGTGGAGGTGGTGGCAGCGCCCAGGGCGCGGGTGTCACGGCCAACGGTCATGCCCATGCGGCAGCCGATGACGGCGATGACCAGAGCGAACACCGGGGCCTTGGCCAGGCCGACGAAGACATGGCGCACGTCGAGGGTCTCGTGCAGGCGTGCCAGGAAGGCGCTGGGTGTGACGTCGAGCATCGGCCCGGCGATCGCCATCGCGCCAGCCAGGCTCATGACGTCGCCGACGAAGACCAGCAGCGGCAGCACCACCATCAGCGCCAGCACGCGCGGCACCACCAGCACCTGCATCGGAGACAGGCCCAGGGTGCGGATGGCGTCGGTTTCTTCGGTCAGGCGCATCGAGCCGAGCTGGGCGGTGAAGGCCGCACCGGTGCGGCCCGCGACGATGACGGCCACGATGATGGGTGCGAACTCGCGCGTGGCGCCGATGCCCACGCCGTCGACGACAAAGATATTGGCGCCGTACTTCTCGGCCTGCAGCCCGAGCAGGTAGGTGATGACCACACCGATCAACAGCGTGACCAGGCTGACCACCGGGATGGCCATCAGCCCGGTCTGCTCGAGCTGCACCGTCAGCTCGCGCCAGCGCAGGCGCAGCGGATGGCGCAGCGCCTGGGCGAAGGCCAGCACGGTGGCGCCGAAGAAGTTGACGTGGCCGCCGATCAGGCTGCCGAGGTCGAGCGCGCGGTGGCCGAGCGCGGCCAGTGCGCCGGGCGGCCGCGGCGGCGCCACGCTGAGAACGCTGCCCAGATGGCTGCGCACCTTGTCGACAATTCGGCCATTGGCCTCACTCAAGCCGACCCACGCGGCAGCGTCTTGCGCCGTCGGCAGCGCGCGCAGCAACACCAGGGCAGCGGCCGAGTCGATCGAGGTCAAACCACTGCCATCGATGCGGGCCGCAGCCGGCAGGCTGAGCCCGGCAAGCGCCACCTCGATCTCGGCCAGGTGCTGCAGGCGCCAGGCGCCGCTCAGGCGCAAGGTGGCCCGCTCGTCCTGCGGCTGCAGCGCGAACCAGCGGGTGTCGGACATCGGCGAGCCGGCAGGTCAGGAAAAGTGCAGGCCGCCGATGCGCAGCCAGGGCAGCTGCCAGTCGCCCGTGTCGATGCGCTCGACGCTCACCGCCAACACGGCTTCGAGCATGCGCGCCATGTTGCCTGCGGCCATCACGCCGCTGAGCGCGTGGCCGACGTGGCCGCCGTCGATCAGGAAACTGTTCTTGACGACCCCTGAAAAGTCACCCGCCGGGCTCGGGTTGCCCATCGAGAAACGCCCGACCAGCACGCCGCGCTCGACCCCGCGCAGCAGCGCGGCCAGGGGCGTGGCACCGGCGGCGATCGACCAGCCGCCAGCGGCCACCGGCACATGCGGCAGGCCGGTCTTGCGGCTGCCGTACAAGCTGGGCGTGAGCGTGTGCAGGACGCCGCCGGACAAGATCTCGAGCGCGGGGGTGGCGAAGGCATCGGCCGAGACCGCCGCCACCCCGGGTGCGTCGAAGCGGCTGTGCAAATGCAACAGCGGGCTGGCGATGGCCTGGCCGACCCGGTGCGCGTAGAGCGAGGTACTGGCGATCAAGCGGTCGTCGCTGATCTGGCCCTGCAACCACTGGAGCAGGTCGACCACCGCATAGGGCGTCAAGACCACATCGCCCGTGAAGTGCGCCGCCAGGGGCACTGGATCGACCTGGCGCTCGGCCTCGCGCATCATGGCTTCGAGGCCGAAGTGAGCTTGCGGCGGCTGCGCCGCGAGGTCGTGCGACCGGCCGCCGGCGCCGCTGAACGAGCTGGCGCGCTTGCCATCGCGCGCGCTGCCGGAGGCCTCGAGACCCCAGGCGCCGATGCGGCTGCTGAGCACGCTGCCGCCGCTGGTGAGGGTGCAGGTCTGCGTCAGGGTGTGCGAAGCCGAGCCTTCGGCGAGCATCATCTTCGGCGTTTCGCGGGCGCGGAAGTCGAGCAGGCCCTGGACCTGCGCGGCGAGCAGGTCGACATCGGGCTGCTGCGGGCCTTGCACGATATCGGCGTGCTGGCCTGCGGAGACTGCATTGGCCGTATCGGCCGGGGCGCCCGCGGCGTCAGCGTGCAGGGCGGCGACAGCGGCGCGCAGCGCACTGTCCGACAAGTCGCTCAGTTCGGTGGCGGCCTTGCGGCCCCCGACCAGGCCGAGCAGGCCCAGGCGGTGGGTCTCGGTGTTGCGCAGCAGGCTGGGGCGGTTGAGTTCGATGTTGAGTTCGGTGAGCTGGCTCAGGCGGGCGCTGGATTGGGCGTGCTCGAAGCCCTGCGCCAGCATCAACTGCAGGGCGCGTTCGGCGGCGGCGTGCAGGTCGAGGGTGGGCATGCTGCTGCGCCTCACTCGCCGCCCAGGTGGGCGCGGGCGCGCACCGCGGGGCCGCCCATCGATACCACCATGGGCTGCTTCTTGCCACAGTAGCCGCTGGCGCCCCAGAGCATGTCGTCCGACACGGCGTCCACGGTCTTGAGCACTTCGATGGCCGAACCCGACAGGGTGGTGTCGCGCACGGCGCGGCCGACGCGGCCACCGTGGATCTCGTAGGCCAGGTTGATGCCGAACATGAACTCGGTGGTGGTGTCGGCCTGGCCATTCGAAGTGGCCATCAGCAAATAGCCTTCGTCGACGCCTTCGATCATCTCGGCCAGGCGGCTGCTGCCGGGCAGGATGGCGGTGTTGCGCATGCGCACCAAAGGCTCGTCGGTGGGGCCGAAGGCGCGCGCGCTGCCGGTGGGCGCGGCGCCCAGCTTGGCGGCGGTCTCGCGGCTGTTCATGAAGCCGCGCAGGATGCCGCGCTCGATCAGCACCGCATCACGCGCGGGGGTGCCTTCGTCGTCGACATAGACCGGGATCATCAGCTCGGCGCCGTCGTGGTGGTGGGCGAAGTCGACCATCGTCACCAGGTCGCTGGCCACCCGCTGACCGACCAGATCGGCCGTGACGGCACCGCCGAGCACGATGTCGGCCTCGCAAGGGTGGCCCATGGCCTCGTGCGCCAGCATGCCAGCCAGGCGCGGGGCCATCACCACGGTGTGCAGGCCGCCGCGTGCCGGCACCGCGTGGCGCTTGGCTTGCAAGTGCTCGTGCATGCGGTCGAGCGGCGCGGCCAGGGTGTCGGCGCTGAGGTCGAGGTCGGCGAAGCTGCCCTTGACGCTGATCGGTTCGACCAGCTCGATCGGCTCGCCCTGCTCGTTCTCGGTGGCGAAGACGACATAGCAGAGCGCGCGCTGGATGCTGCTCAAGGCTTGCGTGCCCGTGCTGGTGGCCAGCTGCTTGGTGTGGTGCTCTTCGAGCAGCATCAGCCGCACCGAACGCAAGCCGCTGTAGCGCTGCCGGCAAAAGGCATTCAGGGCCGTCAGGCGTTCGAGGTTGTCTTGCGGGCTGAGCGCCGGCTTGCCTTGGAACACATGCTCGCCGCGGTAGCTGTCCTGCGGCAGCGGCGCCCCGGTATGGGCGCCGAAGCGCGCCATGGCCAGGGCGTTGGCGTGGGCGCGGTCGAGCACGCGCTGGCCGTCCGAGGCGCCGGGCATGGCAGCAAAGCCCCAGTAGCCGCGGGCGTGCACGCGCGCACTGACGCCGGCCTCGCAGGTGCGCGCGTTGCTGCTCAGGCTGCCGTCGATCATCAATATCCGCGTTTTGCGCAGCTCGTGATGGCGGGTCTCGGTGTAGCCCGTGACGAGGGCTGCGCTGGCGGTCGATGCGGTCAAGGCCGGCTCCGGTGCGGACGGGGGAGCCCGATGATACGGAGGCTGCGGCACGCTGCCCTGGCCTGCAAGCTTCGGCTCGCTGCGGTAGGCTGGCGGGCATGACCATCGAGCTCTACACCTTCGACACCCCCAACGGCCGCAAGATCAGCGTGGCGCTCGAGGAGATGGGGCTGCCCTACGCGGTGACGGTGGTCGACATCGGCCAGGGGGAGCAGTTCGACCCGGCCTTCCTGAAGATCAGCCCGAACAACAAGATCCCGGCCATCGTCGACACCGACGGTCCGGGCGGCGCGCCGATCAGCGTGTTCGAGTCGGGAGCGATCTTGCTTTACCTGGGCGAGAAGAGCGGCCAGTTCCTGCCGCGCGATCCGGCAGCGCGCGTGGCCGTCTACGAGTGGCTGATGTTTCAGGTGGGCGGCTTCGGTCCGATCCCGGGCCAGGTGCACCATTTCATCGCGCTCGGCGACCACGAAGAGCGCCGCTACGGCCTGGAGCGCTTCACGGCCGAGACGCGACGCCTGTACGGCGTGATGGACCGGCGCCTGGCCACCCACGAGTACTTCGCCGACACGCTCTCGATCGCCGATTTCGCGATCATCGGCTGGGTCTGGCGCCATGCCCGCCACCGTGTTGATCTGGCCGACTTCCCGCATGTTCAGCGCTGGTTTCAGGCGCTCATGGCGCGGCCCGCGGTGATCCGCGGCTTTGCGGTGCCGCTGCGCCGCACGGCCTGAGGCGCGCCGGGTTTCGGCGCCGCCGTGGGATCACCACTGGTTGCGCAACTCGCGCAGCTTGGCGAACACCGTCTTCGGGCCGGGCTGCTCGGGCAGCCCCGGGAAGCGCTCGCGCAGCGCCGCAATCACGCTGGCGCTGCCCAGGCGCATGAACGTGTTGATGGTTTTTTCTTCACCCAGCGTGGTGACGCGTGCGGTGGCCGGGTCCTGCCCTGTCACCTGCGGCAACAGCGCCTGGGCGGCCTGGTTGTCGGGCTCGCGCGCCAGCGTGAAGCGCAGGTTGTTCTCGAGATAGTCGTGGCCGGGGTAGACCTGCGTGGCGTCGGGCAGGTGGGCGATCTGCTCGGCAAAGGTCGCGTACATGTCGTCGACGCTGCCGCCGTTGTGGCAGTTGCCGGCGCCGGCGTTGAACAGGGTGTCGCCGGAGAACAGCGCGGGGCGCTCGGTGTACGAGCGCAGGCAGATGTGGCAGCGGGTGTGGCCGGGGGTGTCGAGGCACTCGAGCTCGATGGTCTTGCCGACTTTGATGACGTCGCCGGCCTTCACGCCGCGGTCGACGCCGGGGATGCTGGCGCCAGCGCGGTGGTGGGCGATCAGGGTGGCGCCGGTGGCGGCAATCACCGCCGCGTTACCGCCGGTGTGGTCGTGGTGCTCGTGCGTGTTGAGCACCTGGGTGATCTGTCAGCCCCGGGCCTTGGCCGCGGCCAGGCACTTGGCGTGGTCCAGCGGATCGATGGCCAGCGCCTCGCCGCTCTCGGGGCAGGCGATCAGGTAGTTGTAGTTGCGGTAGGCGTTACCGGTCCAGATGCGTTCGACGATCATCGCGGGGCCTTGAAGCTGGGAAGCGGCATTGTAGGAATCGCGCAGCTGGCCTGTGGGCTGCGGCCGGGTGTGCGGCGCATGCGGCCTCAGCGCAGCGGCAGCCCGCGCAAAGCATGGGCCAGCTCCGCAGCCTGCCAGACCGCGATGCGGTGCGCGGCGGCGAAGGGCCGCGCGTTGTCGCTGACGGGACCCAGGCCGATGAACAGGGCGTCAGGCGCCTCGCGCTGGTCCCGTGCGGCTTGCAGGGTGCGCAAGACCTCCAGGCCGGTGCGCGCGGACTTCCAGCGCCGCGCGCTGACCACCATGCGCCGGCCCTGGCGTTCGAGCTCGAAGTCGACACCGGCCGTCTGGCCGGGCTCGACGCTGTAGCCGTCGCGGCGGAAAGCCTGTTCGAGCAAGGCCGCGAAGGCCGGCCAGGCCATGCTGCTCAGAGCCTGCTGGGTCTCCGCAACGCGCGCGTCGCTGGGCAGGTGCCACTGGCGTCGCGCCGCCAGGGCGGCAACCACCACGAACGGCAAACCCGACAGCGCGCCGACGATGCGGTAGGCCTCGGGCAGGAGCGCGAAGCTCAACAGCGCGAGCAGCAGCGCAATGCCGGCACTGATCCACCAGGGGGATCGCAGCAAGACTGCAAACAGGGAGTTCTTCGCCATCTGGAACTTCACGCGGGTCTCCTCAGGTGCCAAGGACAGGAGTGTGGCCTGACCCGGGGCGCCGGCCGCCCAGCAGACAATGTCGGGATGAAAACCCCTGCACGCTTGCAATCCCTGCTCGACGAAGGCCTGATCGACGGCGTCCAGCGCCAGCTCATGAGCGGCAAGGAGGCGATGGTCTTCGTGGTCCGCTGCGGCGACGAGACGCGCTGCGCGAAGGTCTACAAGGAAGCCACCCAGCGCAGCTTCCGCCAGGCGGTGGACTACACCGAGAACCGCAAGGTCAAGAACTCGCGCCAGGCCCGCGCCATGGCCAAGGGCACGCGCTTCGGCAAGCAGGCGCAGGAGGCAGCCTGGCAGAGCGCCGAAGTCGATGCGCTGTACCGCCTGGCCGCCGCGGGCGTGCGCGTGCCCAAGCCCTACAACTTCCACGAGGGCGTGCTGCTGATGGAGTTGGTGGTCGACGCCGATGGCGCCGCCGCACCGCGCTTGAACGACGTGGCCTTCACGCCCGAGCAGGCCCTGCAGCACCACGCCACGCTGATCAGGGAAGTGGTGCGCATGCTGTGCGCCGGCGTGGTGCACGGCGACTTGTCGGAGTTCAACATCCTGCTGGCCGCCGACGGGCCGGTGATCATCGACCTGCCGCAGGCCGTCGACGCCGCCGGCAACAACCACGCCCAGCGCATGTTGCTGCGCGATGTGGCCAACCTGCGCAACTACTTCGGCAGCTTTGCGCCCGGTTTGCGCAGCACGCAGTACGGGCCCGAAATCTGGGACCTGTTCGAGCGCGGCCTGCTGACCCAAGAGACGCCACTCAGCGGCCGCTACGTGCACAAGGCGGGCGCGGTGGACCTGCGCCAGGTGATGCGCGAGATCGACGACGCGCGCGAAGAAGAAGCGGCGCGGCGCCTGCGCCTGCAGACGCCCGCCTGAGTGGCGCAGTTCGCGATGAGTGCCCGGCCCCTGCGCGTGCTGTCGCTCATCGCGCCGATGACGCAGCTCAACACACCCTACCCCTCCACCGCCTACCTGACGGGCTTCCTGCGCTCGCGCGGCATCGCCGCGGTGCAGGAAGACCTGGCCCTGGGCCTGGCGCTGGCCCTGCTGTCGGCCGAGGGCTTGAGGGCCTTGCAAGCGCACATCGCAGATCAGCCGGTGCGCCAGCGCAGCCCGCGGGCTGCCGCCTTCGCCGAGCGCTTCGCTGCCTACCACGCCACCATCGGCCCCACCATCGCCTTCCTGCAAGGGCAGGATGCAACCCTGGCACACCGCATCTGCACGCGCCGCTTTCTGCCCGAAGGACCGCGCTTCACGACGCTCGAGGTCTACGTCGATGAGGCAGGCGGTGACCCGATGGCCTGGGCCTTCGGCGCCCTGGGCGTGCAGGACCGGGCGCGCCACCTGGCCACGCTGTATCTGAACGACCTCGCCGACGTGCTGCGCGACGCCGTCGATGCCCGCTTCGAGTTCGTGCGCTACGCCGAGAGCCTGGCCCAGAGCCAGCCCAGCTTCGACCTGCTGGCCGAGGCGCTGGCTGCGCCACTGAACCTGATCGACCGCCACTTGCAGGCCCTGACACTGGCGGCCATCGAGCGCCATCGCCCGAGCGTGGTGTTGGTCTCGGTGCCGTTTCCTGGCGCGGTGTATGCGGCCTTTCGCATCGCCCAAGCCATCAAGGCCCAGGACCCGTCGATCACGACCGTGCTTGGCGGCGGCTATGTCAACACCGAGCTGCGCGAGCTGACCGAGCCGCGCGTGTTCGACCACTTCGACCACCTCACGCTGGACGCCGGCGAGCGGCCTGTGCTGGCCTTGCTGGAACACCTGACGGGCAAGCGCTCGGCCCAGCGCCTGGTGCGCACCTACCTGCGCAGCAACGGTCAGGTGCGCTACGTCAACTTCATCGAGCCCGACGTGCCGTTCGACGAGGTCGGCACGCCGACCTGGGACGGCCTGCCGCTGAACCAGTACCTCTCCCTGCTGGACATGCTCAACCCGATGCACCGGCTGTGGTCCGACGGGCGCTGGAACAAGCTGACAGTGGCGCATGGCTGCTACTGGAAGAAGTGCAGCTTCTGCGACGTCAGCCTGGACTACATCGCCCGCTACGACGCGGCCACGGCCCAAACCCTGGTCGACCGCATCGAGACCATCGTCAAGGAGACCGGCGAGACGGGTTTTCATTTCGTCGACGAGGCCGCGCCGCCGAAGTCACTCAAGGCCCTGGCGGCCGAACTGGGCCGGCGCCAGCTGTCGATCTCGTGGTGGGGCAACATTCGGTTCGAGAAGTCGTTCACGCCGCAGCTCTGCCAGCAGCTCGCCGACAGCGGCTGCATCGCCATCTCGGGCGGCCTGGAAGTGGCTTCCGACCGCCTGCTCACCCTGATGAAGAAGGGCGTGTCGGTACAGCAGGTGGCACGCGTGACGCGCAGCTTCTCCGACGCCGGCATCCTGGTCCACGCCTACCTGATGTACGGCTTCCCGACCCAGACGGTTCAGGACACCGTGGATGCACTCGAGTACGTGCGCCAGTTGTTCGCCGCAGGATGCGTCCAGTCGGCCTTCTGGCACCGCTTCGCCTGCACCGTGCACTCGCCGGTGGGCCAGGACCCGGCGGCCTATGGCGTGACCCTGCAAGCGCTGCCGCCGGTGAGCTTCGCCAAGAACGACATCGGCTTCCATGACCCGACCGGCACCGACCACGACGCGCTCGGCGTCGGGTTGAAGAAGGCGCTGTACAACTACATGCACGGCATCGGCCTGGAGCAGAACGTGCGCCAGTGGTTCGACATACCGGTGCCGAAGACCCGCGTGGCGCGCAACTTCATCGAGCGTGCGCTGGCAACGCCGTGAACTACCTGGCCGGCTACCCGCCCGCATTGCTGGCACAGGTGCAGCCGCTGATCGACAGCGGCCGTCTGGGCGACTCCCTGCGCGAGCGCTACCCTGAAGCGCACGACGTGCGTAGCGAACGCGCGCTGCTCGACTACGTGACGGAGATGAAGCGCCAATTCATGCGCAGCGCACCGCCGCTGGCCAAGGTCGCGTGGGACCCCAAGCTGCACATCGTGCGCAATGCGCTGGGCACCCACACCACGGTCTCACGCGTGCAAGGAACGCAGTTGAAGGCCAAGCGCGAGATCCGTATCGCCAGCCTTTTCAAGCAGGCGCCCGCGCCGTTCCTGAAGATGATCGTGGTGCACGAGCTGGCCCACCTCAAGGTGCGCGAGCACGACAAGGCCTTCTATGCCTTGTGCCTGCACATGGAGCCGGCGTACCACCAGCTCGAGTTCGATCTGCGGTTGTGGCTAACGGCGCTCGAACTCGCGGCCTGACTCAGCGCGGCCTGGCGTAGCCACCATCGATCCAGGCCTCGGCGCTCGCCGCGCTCAGCTTGAAGCCCGCCGCCACGCGCACCTGCGCCAGCGTGTCGCCGCCAGCATCCAAGGCCGCCAGCAGCGCATGCGGGTCGTCGTCGTCCGGGACGATGTCGAGCGTGACACGGATGGGCCCTGCCGCGGCGCGCACCAACACTTCCTTGTGCAGCACCGCATGCAAGTGCTGCTCGTGGCGGCGCACGACTTCAGCGGCGGTCTTCACCAGGGTATTGAAGGCCGCGGTGTCGAGCGGCTTGGGATTCTTCTTGTCGCGGCCCATGGTCCACGGGCCGACCAGCGCAGGCTCGGGCTCTCCGTGGCGAATCATCTCGACCGCCCAGCCGTCGTCATCGTTGTTCTTGATGACGCGCGCCGTCCATCCGTTGTCACGCCACAGGCGCGCCTCCTTGATGGCGTCGCCGGGAAGGTGGTTGTCGTTGTCGAACGGTTGCGTCATGGGCGAAATCTTAAGCCGCGACAGACGCCCTGCTGTCGTAGCATGGTCGACATGTCCTTGCGCGCCGTCGCCGCCACCCTCTTCAGCCTGGCCCTTTCGATGTCCGCCCCCACTGCCGACGCCGACAGCTCGAGCCCGCAACTGGCCTCTTATTACGAGCGCCACATGGTGCTGCAGGGCGATGTGGCGCACGGCTGGACCGGCCGCGGCGAGCCCCGCCGTTTGCGCGCCGGGGTGGTGCAGGTCGGGGTCGACAAGGACGGCTTCCTGGCGCTGCTGGCCGATGGCACCCTGATCCGCTGGACCGACACGCCCGAGACTGCCGCCACGCTGATGCGAGACGTGGCGCGTTTTGCTGCCGGCGCCTCGGGCTGGTTCGCCATCGATCGCACGGCCGTGCTCTGGCATGGCAGCAGTGCCGTTGTGGCGCCGCGGCGCGTCGCCGAGGACGTGCTGGAAGCTTGTATCGGCGACAGCGCCGACTACTACATCACACGCAACGGCACCCTCTACGCACACGGCCTGGCGCACCGGGGCCAGTACGGTGACGGCAAGCTCACCGCCACGCCAGGCTTCGTGGCCACCGCGCGCGATGCGGTGGCGGTGAAAGCGCACACGGGCCATGCCATTCACCTGCGCCGAGACGGCGTGGTGATGGGCACGGGTGGCAATCGTTTCGGCCCGCTGTCGAGCCACGGCCTGGGCGACATGGCTGACCGCTGGGGCCGTGTGTTCGACGGCGCGGTGGCCATCGCCACCGGCTCGCGCCACTCACTGGCGATCCGCGCCGACGCCAGCCTGTGGGCCTGGGGCGACGGTTTCGCGATCGCACCGACCCGGCTGATGGACCGGGTGGTGGCCGTGGCTGCCGGCGACAGCGCGACGATTGCGCTGGCCGCGGACGGTGCGCTGTGGCAATGGGACCGCGGCGCGGCGCCGCGCCGGCTGGTCTTGCGCGATCAACGCTGAGCGCGCGCGTCAGGCGCTTTGCATTGCGCGTGAGGCCGCCGCGCGCCAGACCTCGCCGCCGTAGGCGCGCTCTTGTTCACGGCAACTGTCGACGATCTTGATGAAGTGATCGTCGTCGCTGGCAACGGCGCGCGCCACGATCTCGGCCCAAGGCCGCAGCGTCACCCCCGAGGCCTGTGCCGTGCTGGTCCCCAGCCCGCTCGACACATGGCCCGCGGCGAAGGCGAGCCAGTAGTGGCCCAAGGCCTCGGCGCGCGCGTCGTCATCAAGCCAGGGCAGCAGCAGGCGCACGGCGTGCGCGCTCGTCACCAGGTGCAGCACCGTGAAGTTGTCGCTGGCCGCGTACAGTTGCGCCGCCACCCTGGCCAGCCGCTCAAGGGTGCCCGCTGGATCGATGCGCAGGCCAGCGGCGGCGCGGGCGAACCCGGGGTGCTCGACGACCAGGGCCATGCGCTCGGCGATCAACGGCCGCCGCGGCTTGGCGATCTTCAGACGCGCCAGCACCACGGCCGGATCGCGCTCGCGGCCGCCGCTCGGCATCGCGCCGAGACCAAACCAGCGGCACGCCCAGTAGGCCAGTGCATCGGCCAGTTCGTGCGAGTGACCGCTGCCCACGGCATAGGCGACACGGATCGGTCCATGAAATGCCGCCGCACCGACGCCGCGCAGCAGGGCCGGCAAGGTTTGCTCAAGCACGGCGGGTGCGCCCTCGTGGTCAAGCCAGTCGTTGAACAAGGTGCGGTACGCCGGCCAGGCACGCGGGTCGCCGAAGCGGGCCCGCCAGGGCTCGCCATCGGGCCAGGGCTCGGCCGGCGCGGCCGGCCGCAGGCGCGCGGCATAAGTCTGGGCAAAGGCCGCCAAACGGGGGGCATCGGCACCCAGACGGGCCAGGGCCGCCAGTGCCATCGGCAAGTGGCTTGAGAGGTTGCGGCTGTACTCGGCGTCGAAAACAGCAGCGAGGTCGAGTTGGTGGCGCAGTGTCATGAGGTCAATGCGTGGTTTCAGGCCCGCAAACGACAAAGGCAGGGGGGTCACCCCTGCCTTTGCCAAGGAAGCTGGAAAAGCTTACTTCTTCGGGGCGCTGGCGGCAGCGGGGGCAGCGGCGGCCGGCTTCGCATCTTTCTTCATTTCGTCTTTCTTGGCTTCTTCCTTCTTCATCGGCGCGCTGGCGCCCGCCTTGGCTGCCGGGGCAGCTGCAGCATGCGAAGCGGCGTGAACCGGCAGGGCGATGGCGCCAGCGGCAAACAACAGGGCGGTCAGGAGCTTGGTCATGGAGAATCTCTTTCAGGTTAGGGGATTGACTACTGCTTGGTTTGTGTAGCCGCCTGGCGGGCTCGCTTTGGCGGCCCGGGAATCTAACGCAGGCCGGTGGTTTTGGATGACAGGGCTTGCCCGGGGATTGCATCCACCCCGCCTCCGGCGCCGTCGCTGCCGTGACCTTGGGTTCCCGTCGATACTTTAGCCATGTTCAGACTGTCATTGCGGCGCTGCCCGCGCCTCGAGTTCAGCGCGCTCGCGCCGATCTGGGTGTTTTCCCTGAGCTTGGCGATCGGGCCGCAGGCCGCCGCGGCACCGCGTGTGCCGGCCTCTGACACTCAGGTGCTGGACCGCGTGCCGGCCCGTGCGGCCGACCCTCGCGTGCGCGACCTGCAAGCCCTGCGCGCCGCGTGGCGTGCCGCGCCGCGCGATGTCGACCTGTCGGTGCGCCTGGCCCGTCGCTATGTCGAGCAAGCCGCTGCCGAAGGCGACCCGCGCTACATCGGCTATGCGCAGGCAGCATTGACGCCGTGGTGGACCGCGACCGCACCGCCGGTCGCAGTGCGCGTGCAACGCGCGGTCCTCTACCAATACGGCCATCAGTTCAGCGAGGCCCTGGCCGATCTGGACGCCGCCGTGCTCGCCGAGCCTACCAACGCCGAAGCCTGGTCATGGCAGGCCGCGATCCACATGGTGCGCGCCGACTATGCCGCCGCACTTCGAGCCTGCAGCGCCCTGGCACCGCTGACCAGCGCCTTGCTGGCAACAGCCTGCAAGGCCTCTGCCGACTCGCTGACCGGGCAAGCCGGTCCAGCGGCAGCCGCCTTGGCGGCGGCGCTCGAGGCTGCGCCCGCAGCTGGGCCCGAGGAGCGTTTGTGGGCGCTGACACGCCTGGCCGAGATTCGCGAACGTCGCGGCGAAGGGGCGCTGGCCGAGCGCGCCTTCCGGCAAGCGCTCGCCTTGGGACTGGACGATGTCTACTTGCAGGCGGCCTACGCCGACTTCCTGCTCGACAGCGCGCGCGCGCGCGAGGTGCTGACGCTGCTCAAGGACGGCGCTCGCGCCGATGTGTTGCTCCTGCGTCTGGCTCTCGCCGCCAAGGCCGCAGGTGACTCGAGAGCCGACGGCTGGGCGCGGGACCTGGCTGCGCGCTTCGCGGCTGCGCGAGCACGCGGCGACACCACGCACGAGAAGGAGGAGGCGCGCTTCGTGATGGCCCTGCAAGGCGACGCCCCGCGGGCACTGGCGCTGGCACGCAGCAACTTCGCGGTGCAGCGCGAGCCGGCCGATGCGCGCATCCTGATGGAGGCAGCGCTGGCTGCGCGCCAGCCCGAGGCCGCAGGCCCGGCACGCGAGTGGCTGCAGGCCCAGGGTGTCGAGAGCGTGGTGTTGCAAGCGCTGGCTGGCAAGTTGGGGGCCACGAAATGATGCGGTGGTGGATCGCCCTGGCCCTGGCCCTGGCCGGTCTCGCGCCGGCCCAGGCGCACAAACCGTCGGACAGCTACCTGGCCATCACGGTGGCCGACGACAAGCTCAGCGGCCAGTGGGACATCGCCCTGCGCGACCTCGACTTCGCGATCGGCCTGGACGCCGACGGCAACGGAGAAATAACCTGGGGTGAGGTTCGCGCCAAGCACAGCGAGATCGCGGCTTACGCGTTGGCGCGGCTGGCCGTGCGCGGCGACGGCGCAGCGTGTGCCATCGAACCAGGCCCTCAGCAGATCGATGACCACACCGATGGCGCCTATACGGTGCTGCCGCTGACCTTGCGCTGTGCCAAGACGCCGACGCAGCTGAGCATTGATTACACCCTGTTCGCCGACATCGATCCGCAGCACCGAGGCCTGCTGAATCTGCAAGCCTTGGGGTTGACGCGCACGGCCGTGCTGGGTCCGCAAGCGCCGACGCAGACCTTCGAGCTGAAGTCAGTGAGCCTCTGGAATCAGTTCGTCGACTATGCGCGTGAGGGCGTCTGGCACATCTGGATCGGCTTCGACCACATCCTGTTCCTGCTGTGCCTGCTATTGCCCGCCGTGTTGGTCTGGCGCAGCCGGCGTTGGCAGCCTGTCGAGACCTTTCGCGACGCCTTCGTGGGCGTGTTCAAGATCGTCACTGCGTTCACGGTGGCGCATTCGATCACGCTCTCGCTGGCCACCCTGGGCTTTGTCTCGCTGCCCTCGCGCTGGGTCGAGTCGGCCATCGCCGCCTCGGTGGTGCTGGCTGCACTGAACAACGTCTGGCCGGTCTTCCACGGCCGGCGCTGGACGGTGGCCTTCGCCTTCGGCCTGATCCACGGCTTTGGCTTTGCCAGCGTGCTGGCCGATCTCGGCCTGCCGCGCGAGGCGCTGGCGCTGGCGCTGGTGGGCTTCAACCTCGGCGTCGAAGCCGGGCAGCTGGCGATCGTGGCGGTCTTCCTGCCGCTGGCCTTTGCCCTGCGGCGCAGCGGGTTCTACCGCCGCGCCGTGATGGTCGGGGGCTCGCTGCTGATTGCCGCGTTGGCTGCGACCTGGCTGGTGGAGCGCGTCTTCGAGGTCAAGCTGCTCGGCTTCTAGGTCCGCGGGCTGGCTTCGAACCCGAGCACGACGAACCAGCTCTCCCACTCGTCGGCTGTCTTGCGCGACACGCGCAGGTCGACACCGCGCAGGATCCAGCGGCCCGCCAGGGGCACGGTCACGCGGACGCGGCCTTCGGCATCGGTCTTGCGCCAGATGCCCAGCGGGCTCAGGTTGCCGACCAGCTCGACCGGCAGGTTGGCGATCGGCTTGCCATCTCGAAACACCTGGAAGCCCAGTTCGTCGCCGACGCGAATCGGCTGCCGCGGGTTGTCGAGGACCACGTCCATGCCCAGCGGCAACGCGGCGCGCGGGCCGGTGCCGCCGAACTCGATGCGGGCGAACTTGGTGTACTGCTCGCGCCAAGGCAGGCCGCGGGCTTTCATCGCCGCCCAGCTTGCGCGCAACGCCGGGCCGGCCTGGATCTCGCGCAGGTAGAGCTCGACCTTGTCCGGCGGCACTTCGACATCGAAGGGCGCCAACTGGGCCCAGCAGGTGTGTGCGCTGCGTGGATTCAGCGGCTTGGCGCTGCGCAGCACCACGGTCGTGGCACGGTCTTCGACATGGGCCAGCGGCGCCGCCGTCGCGCCGTCGCCACGGCACCCACTGGCGGCAATGTACTCGTAGGCCAGCGGAAACTCGTAAATTGGAAAACGGGTGCCGGTGCCGAGCATGAACACCCTGTGGCCCTCGGCCGTCGGCGGCAGCGGCTGGAACCAGGTGTCGTGGGCAGCGGCAGCGCTGGCGGCGCCGGCCAGCACCAGGATCGCGACCAAACTCGAAACGCGTGTCATGGCAAGTGCTACGCGCGAAGGGTGTCGGTGGATGCAAGCGCACGCTCGAGCGCGTCGACGAACATCTTGGCCACGTCGAAGCCGGCTTGCTGCGCGATCTCCTGGAAGCCGGTCGGGCTGGTGACGTTGATTTCCGTCAGGCTGTCGCCGATCACATCCAGGCCGACCAGCAACAGGCCGCGCGCGGCGAGCACGGGACCCAGGCTCTCGGCAATCTCACGGTCGCGCGCAGACAGCGGCTGCGCCACGCCCTTGCCGCCGACCGCCAGGTTGCCGCGGATCTCGCTGCCCTGCGGAATGCGGGCCAGCGCAAACGGCACCGGCTCGCCGCCGATGACCAGGATGCGCTTGTCGCCCCGCACGATCTCGGGCAGGTACTTCTGCACCATCACGGTCTGCGCGCCCGCGCGGTTCAGCGTCTCGCTGATGCTGCCCAGGTTCAGCCCATCGGGCCCGACGCGAAAGATGCCGGCGCCGCCCATGCCGTCGAGCGGCTTGAGGATGATGTCGCGGTGCTCGGCGTGGAAGCGCTTGATGTCGGCCTCATCGCGTGTCACCAGCGTGGGGCCGATGAACTGCGGGAACTCGAGGATCGCGAGCTTTTCCGGGTGATCGCGCAGCGCGGCCGGCTTGTTGACGACGCGCGCGCCTTCGCGTTCGGCCTGGCCCAGCAGGTGTGTGGCGTAGAAATACTCACTGTCGAAGGGCGGGTCCTTGCGCATGATCACTGCACCCACGTCGCGCAGCGGCTGTGCGCGTTCGTCCGGCGCCTGCTGTGCAGCGCGGAACCAGCGATGTTCGTCGCCGGTGAGCTCGATGTCGCGCACGAACGCGATCACGGGCTCGCCGCGCTGCCAGCGCAGGTCCTTCGGCTCGCAGGCCATCAGCCTGTGGCCGCGTGCGACCGCCTCGCGCATCATGGCAAAGGTGGAGTCCTTGTAGGTCTTGAAGGACTCCAGTCGGTCGGCAACGAAGAGCAGTTCCATGGTGTCAACGATCCAGTTGTGGGCACGCTGCCCATCGCTGGCAGCGCGCCATCATTTACCGAGCACCCGCCGTGGATCCGCCGCTGCCGGTCCGCCAGCGGGGCCCCCTGGAGGGGGAAGCGGCAAAGCCGCTTCGGGGGTGGTTCACTTCCTCGACTGTTGCACAAGCAGCGCCAGGGCGCCGGCGAGCACGCCCCAGAAGGCCGCGCCGATGCCGGCGATAGTGACACCCGACAGGGTGACGAGGAAGGTCAGGCCGGCAGCATCGCGGTGCGCCTCGTCCTTGAGGGCTATGGCCAGGCCGCCCGTGATGGTGCCGAGCAAGGCCAGGCCGGCGACAGCCAGAACCAACTCGCCCGGGAAGGCCTGCAACAGGCCGATCACCGCGCCGCCGACCAGGCCGATTGCAAGGTAGAAGACGCCCGCAGCGAGGCTCGCGATATAGCGCCGTGCCGGATCGGCATGCGCTTCTGGACCCAGGCAGATCGCCGCCGTGATCGCCGCGAGATTGAAGGCATAGCCGCCGAAAGGGGCCAGCAGTACCGTGGCCGCACCTGTCACGGCCACTGGCGCCGAGACGGGCACGCGGTAGCCGGCTGCGCGCTGCGCAGCCACGCCGGGCAGGTTCTGCGAGGCCATCGTGACGACGAACAGAGGCAATGCGATGCCCACAAAGGCAGCCCACGAGAACACCGGTGCGGTCCAGACCGGTAACGCGGCCTCCCAGGCCACCTGCGACCACTGCATGCGGCCCTCGGCCGCAGCCACCGCCAGGCCGGCCAGCAACACGCCGGGCACGGCGTAGCGCGGCCACCACTTGCGCCCGAGCAGGAAGGCCAGCGCCATCCCGGTGACCAACAGCGGCGCGGTCTTCGCGGCGCCGACGGCGTCCAGGCCGAAGCGCGCCAGCACGCCTGCCAGCAGCGCCGCTGCAATGGCTTGCGGAATGCGGTCCATCACGCGCTCGAAGCTGCGCGTGATGCCGGCGAGCAGGATCAACACCCCGCAGGCCACGAAGGCGCCGATGGCCTCGCCCATGGCCACGCCGCTGGTGCTGGCGATCAGCGCCGCACCGGGCGCCGACCAGGCCGTCAGCACCGGCTGGCGGTACCACCATGACAGACCGATGGTGGTCAGGCCCGTGCCCAGACCCAGGGCCCAAATCCAGGACGTCGCCTGCGCCGGCGTAGCGCCGAGCGCCTGGGCCGCGGCAAAGACGATCACCACCGAGCTCGTGAACCCCACCAGCACTGCGACAAAGCCGGCAATGAGCGCCGCCAGAGAAAAGTCACGAACCACCTGTTGCAAATGCATGCAGCGAGGGTAGCAGCGCTGCAGTGGAAACACCCTGTCGCAAACTGAAGCGACTTGTCTGCGGCCAAAGCGCCGCTGGCGCGTTCAATAGGCCAATCGACCCGATTGCCAGGAGGCACCCCATGACATCGACCACCGCAACATCCCCCGCGCCGATTGCCGCGCAAAGCGTCTTCTCCCGCCCAGCCGCCCTCATCGGAGGGGCGATCGGCTTGGTGGCCCTGACGGCAATCGCCACCACGATGGCAGTGCGCGCGCCAGCCGGCACCGACCCACGTGGCGGCGCAACGGCGCCGGCCGCACTGATCGCGCAGGCCCAGACCGCGCCGGCGGCCAGGAACAGCACACCGCCGCAGGCACCGGCCGACTTCCCCGAGAGGGCAGCACCCGCGGCGACACCCAGCCCGGCACCCGTCGCCGCTGCGCCCAAGCCAGTGCACGCCCAGCGCGGCACGGTCAACTCCGCGCCGAGTCCGCAACGCAGCGCCGGCGTCTGCGCCACCTGCGGCAAGGTCGAGTCGGTCGCAGCGGTGGTGCAAAAGGGCGAGGGCACCGGTCTGGGGGTCGTCGGCGGGGCCGTGGTGGGTGGCCTGCTCGGCAGCCAGGTCGGCGGTGGCAGCGGCAAGAACGTGGCCACCGTGCTGGGCGCCGTTGGCGGTGGTGTGGCAGGCAATGAGGTCGAGAAACGCAGCCGCGCCACGACGGTGTACCGCGTCAACGTGCGCATGGACGATGGCACGCTGCGCACAGTCACGCAGAGCACAGCGCCCGCGGTGGGCCAGAAGGTCAGCGTCGAAGGCTCGACCTTGCGCGCGCGGCCCGCGGCCTCCTGAAGCGGGCCGAATTCGTCAACCTGCCACGGCCAGGCCCTTGTTGCGAGGGCCCGGCGCGTTGAGGCGGCCCGCGACCTGCCGACAATCAGGCAACGCGGAGAGTGCCCCATGTGCAGATTCCTGGCCTACATCGGCGAGCCGGTGTTCCTCAACACCCTCGTGTGCGAACCGGCGCACTCGCTGCTGCACCAGTCCCTGCAGGCCGAGCGTGCAACCACGGTTACCAACGGCGACGGCTTCGGCATCGGCTGGTACGGCGAACGTGAAGCCCCCGCGGTCTACCGCGAGGTCATGCCGGCCTGGTCCGACGAGAACCTGCTGGCCCTGTGCCATACCCTGCGCTCGCCGCTGTTCTTCGCCCACGTACGTGCCGCCACCGGGACCGCGATCGCGCGCCAGAACAGCCACCCCTTCCGCCACCAGCGCTGGATGTTCATGCACAACGGCCAGATTGGCGGCTATGCGCAGGTGCGGCGCACGCTGGAGGCGCGCCTGCCCGACGACCTTTACGCCGCGCGCAAGGGCGCGACCGACTCGGAATTGCTCTTCCTGTTGGCCCTGGCCCAGGTCAAGGCCGGGCTGTCGATTCCCGATGCCGTGGTCAAGGTCTTCGATGACACCGTGAGCCTGATGGGCGACCGCGGCATCAGCCAACCCTTGCGCTTCTCGGCGGCCCTTGCCGACGGCCAGACCCTGCATGTGTTCCGGCTGGCCAGCGACGACAAACCGCCTTCCCTCTATGTGCAGCAGAGGGCGCACGGCACGGCGGTTGCCTCGGAGCCTCTGGACGACACGGGCGGCTGGACCCTGCTGCCCCCCGGCAGCGTGACCAGCCTGGACCACGTCGGGCGCGAGATCGAGCAAGCGGCGTTGGTGTAGTGCTGCTGGCCCGTATGCCACCGCCTGGTGTCGGGCACCGCTTCAGATCTCGACCTTGGCCCCGAGCTCGACGATCCGGTTCGTCGGCAGGTTGAGGAAATCGGCCGCGGCTGCAGCGTTGCGGTGCATCGACGCGAACAGTTTCTCGCGCCAGATCGGCATGCCCTCGCCCAAGGTCGGGATCACGATGTCGCGGCTGAGGAAGTAGCTGGTCGACATCTCGTCGAGCGGCACGCCGCGACCTTCAAGCAACTTGAGGGCCTCGGGAACGTCGGGGTCGTTCTTGAAGCCGAAGTTCAACACCACGGCCCAGCAATCGTGACCCAGGGCCTCGAGCTCGATGCGTTTGTCGAAGCCGACCCACGGCACCTCGTGGTGTCTGACGGTGACGAACAGGTTGTATTCGTGCAGCACCTTGTTGTGCTTGAGGTTGTGCATCAGGGCATTTGGCGTCACAGCGGCCTCGCTGGCCAGGAACACCGCCGTGCCGGCCACGCGCGTGGGCGGGCTGACGAACACCGCCTCGAGGAAGTCGGCCAGCGGGATGGCATCGCTGCGCATCTTGCGGCTGAGGATGCGCCGGCCCTGGGTCCAGGTGATCATCAGCGTGAACATGCCGATACCGATGACGATCGGGAACCAGCCGCCGTGCAGCAGCTTGAGCAGGTTGGAGGCGAAGAAAACAATGTCGATGACAAAGAAGAAGCCGGTGGCCGCGATGCACAGCCACAGCGGGTACTTCCAGCTATAGCGGATGACGAAGAAGGTCATCACCGTGGTGATGGTCATGTCCAGCGTGACGGCGATGCCGTAGGCCGAGGCCAGATTGCTCGCAGACTTGAACATCACCACCGCCAGCACGATGAAGACATACAGGCCCCAGTTGACGAAGGGCACGTAGATCTGTCCGGTATCGCGTACGGAGGTGTGGTGGATGACCATGCGCGGCAGGATGCCCATCTGGATGGCCTGCTTGGTGACGGAGAAGGCGGCCGAGATCAGCGCCTGGGACGCAATCACGGTGGCTGCGGTGGCCAGGAACACCAGCGGCAGGCGAGCCCAGTCCGGCGCCATCAGGTAGAAGGGGTTGCTGATCGCCGCCGGGTTGGCCAACAGCATCGCGCCCTGGCCGAAGTAGTTGATGACCAGGGCCGGCATCACCAGCGCGTACCAGGCGATGCGGATCGGCAGCTTGCCGAAGTGGCCGAGGTCGGCATACAGCGCCTCGCCACCCGTGACGACGAGCACCACCGCGCCCAGGGCTACGAAGGCGATCAGCGGCTGCTGCGCGAAAAAGCCGATGGCGTAGCCGGGGTTCAAGGCCACCAACACCGCCGGCTGGGCCAAGATGTGCGGCAGCCCGAGCGCCGCCAGGACGACAAACCATACCAAGGTGATCGGGCCAAAGAACTTGCCGATGCCGGCGGTGCCGAAGCGCTGGACGGCGAACAGGCCCGTCAGCACGAGGAGCGTGATCGGGATGACCCAGTCATGCAGGCTCGGTGCGGCGACCTCCAGGCCCTCGAC
>Ga0163144_10000191_pt1 | contig 142600 bp, 136 predicted proteins | sample OliLak19BULKMAT1_FD_123175 | JGI IMG/M metagenome (GOLD analysis project Ga0163144, IMG submission 123175) | Freshwater microbial mat bacterial communities from Lake Vanda, McMurdo Dry Valleys, Antarctica - Oligotrophic Lake LV.19.BULKMAT1 | ecosystem: Environmental > Aquatic > Freshwater >...
CAAAGGAAAAATAAAAACCAGAGAGATTGACACGGAACTGAACGCGCCCTAAACGAACAACTCACGACAGGTGTCGTCGTTTACGTGGGAACGCACCGTCGTCGATTTGGTGGGACGCGACAGCAACTCTCCGTTCCAGGTTCATTCTCCCTGGCGGCAGGTTTCGGAAGTGCGGTTGTGTGCGGTTTAACCACTTTCAGAAGTACCTGTTCGATAGCCGTGGACAGGTAACGTAAGGGACTATGACATCTTCCGCCATTACCAAGCGTTCCGAAATTCAGCACGTAGTTCAGCGAACCCTCAATTTCGCTTGGGTTGTACTCCTCCAGCAATTTTTCAAGAAAGAAAACTTCGCTCTCCCTCTTCGCAGCCGGCTTCACTTGCTCGATGTAAGACGTAAGTTCCTGCGAAATTTCTTGAGAGAGAATTTTCTTTGGTTTTTGATTTGAGTTTTCTTTCTTGGGGGGTATTTCGCCCGTAGGGCCGAGGGCAATTTGCCCAGAGCCCTCGGTGCCATTGACCCTCGGGGTGTTCGATCCAGAGGGTGAATCGCCCCCGGGGTTAGCATCGGACGCCGATTTCGCTTTCAGATAACTCAGATACGCTTCCACCACGGGCAATTCGTAAATGGAACCTTCATTGGCGGCGCAATTATGTTCGCGGGTCTTGCGAATAATTCCTGATGCCATCAGGCTTCTGACGCTCTTTCGCACGTTGGTCAGGTCACTGATGCCGGTCCAGGCGGCGATGAAGGAATACCCTGCCTCACACCAGGAGCGATGAAAGCCGAGACTAAAACGCATCAGGCAATTAAGGGTTAGCAACTCGTTGCGAGTGGTGGTTACCCGCTGCATGAACTCAAACAATCTGTGCGGGATTCTAAACTCCCCGTACCCCTTTTCGCGCCACTCCCTTTCTCGATGCGCTTGGGTGAGGAACGGACGGGGATCAAAGCCCCCGTCATAATCCACGGACAAGACGCGCTCTCTACTTTCACCCCCAGGGGTGGATTGCCCAGAGGGCGGCGAGCCTTCTGGGTATTCCGTCCTCTGGTAGTTTTGCCCTCTCCTTGTCTGACCCCTCCGGTAATTTCGCCCGTAGGGGTATTTTGACCTTGGGGCGTCTAGTCCTCTGGTTGGGACGCCCTCGGGGTTAGATACCCCGAGAGCAGTGGACCCTCTGGGTGTTTCACTCCCACGGTCTTGGCTTTCTTCAGGCACGCGCACCTGCGGATCACCCAGAGGGCGCGGCACCGTCTGGGTATTTAACCCTGGGGGTGAAATACTCCCAGGAGAGTGTTGCCCAAAGGGTGTTTTGTCTTTACCTGGTTCTGACGTACCGACTGGGGGCGTTTCTATTTTCGAGCTCTCCCATGGGCGGATTCGGCGGTTACGTTTTCGAAGCCTATCGACCGCCGAATCACCGGGAGAGATATCTGCAAGATGCTTTTCGTCTAATGCCATGGCGGTATCTCCTTTTACGCAGTTGCGATCATTTCGCTGCCTTGCAATCCGACGGGGAATGCAGCGTCTATCTGGAGTGGCGTGGGATTATCCATAAGGTCCGCGTTAATTTCCTTCATGACCTCAATGAAGTCCTGAAAGACCGGCGTATTATTACCGACCTCCATTAACGATTTCCCTTGGACGTTTGACTCTTGAACAACGATGGCACGTCTAATCGCTCCCGCTGTGCAAAGGTCTCCGTATTGAAGACGGTAGCGTGCGAGAATCGTTTGCGAGAGTTTATTGGGTTCCACCATAGTGGGAATGATGCGAAGAGTTCGGAACGTGTGTTTCATTTCCTCTTGAAAGTCGGCGAGCAGCTCAACGAAGATCTTCGCAGCCTTGAGTGAATTGATGTCGGCTCCTAGCGGAGAGAGCAGAGTATCCGACGCTCCAAGTGCTCCGGTCACCATTTCGCTCCAAGCTGGGTTGCAGTCGAAAAGAATGAGGTCGTAGTTCCCGGTGGCAAGTAAAGGCGCTACCAATCGTTCTCGGAAGACGTATTCCTTTCTTTTTTGGTTCTTGAGCCAAATGTCGAGCACACTCAGTTCAATTGTTTCTGGAATGTAGTGCAGCATTTCAAGGTCGGTGCCGCGAACGGCGCGGCTTAATTCCAAGCCATCGGCAAGAACATGGTAAATGCCATTGGTTTCTTCAGTCAGCGAGTTTCCCGTCGATTTGACGAGGGTTTGCGTGATCGTTTCTTGTGCATCCAGCCCGATAACGAGTGTGCGAACGTTGTGTAGCGCAAAGGAGCGAGCAAGTTGGAAGGAGAGGCTACTCTTGGAGGTGCCACCTTTTAAGGAAAAAACGCTTACCACCTTTGGGGTTTCAGGCTTTTTGAGAAACCCCATTTTCTCGCCGATCTTGGGAAGTTGATTCAGCTCCCAAGCGCGGTACGAGGTCTTGCCTCTTTGCACGCGGGTGGCGGTGGGGATTTCCCCTCGTTCTTCGACGTTGAAGAGGGTTTGCTTTGTTGCGTCAATTTGAAATGCCCTCATGACATGGTTAGCTGGGAATGCGCCTTTTGGTGAAGTAGGTTGAGACATGGAGTGCTCCTCTGTTGTAGGGGGTTAAAGTTCTCTTTGACGGCTGGAACTAGCGACCAATCCGAACCATCAAATAGATATTACTGTCTTATATTATATGCTGTCAAATACGACAGCTAGTCGTAAGTTACAGGCTTATCAAGTAAGACAGGGGAGGCTAAGATTCCTTCCGTGGCGAAGCTGCAACTAGAAAAAGTCTTGGAGAAAAAGGGGATATCGAAGCGGCAATTTGCCAAGCTTTTAGGTTCAGACTACGCAAACGTGTTTCGGTTTTTTAGGCCGGGGTACAATCCGACGTTTGAAATGTTAGTGAAGTGGGCGGACGTGCTGAAGGTAAAGGTCAGAGACCTAATCGAAGAATAGTTGGGATGCGTGCTTATTTGAGATTCTTGAGAGTCGGCCACTTTCTCAATGTCGCTTTGATATTTACCGTTGAATCATTGGGATCGACGAAGGGGAAACTTTTTCCTACAAGACCTTCGAAATAGGGGATTTCGGCAGTGGGACAAAAACCAAACGCAACATCCGCCTTTGTGAAATCAAAATTCCCCGGCTTCCGCCATTCGCGCTCCCATCGAAAATCAATTTCTTTTGCTTTCGTCGCATTCTTATAAACAGGTGGGCCAAAGGTTTCCACAAGTGCCATGAAGGGAGCAAAGGATTGGCAGTTGGGAAGCACGGTGATTGCGTCCATCGCCGCTGCAATTTGCGTGTTCCTTGAATCGAAATAAAATACGGGATTGCCTCCTTTTAGGCGGACGCTCTCTTCGAAGAATGCGAGGCCGTAGGGCTCAAACTGGAGCTGCCGCCCATAGATTTCTTGGAATTGCAGGGAAACGAAATCCACGGGTGTTTCAGTGAAGCAGACACTTCGCAGCCATGCCCTTTGAACTTTCGAGGCCGAGTTGAGAATGGCTCCTGAATAGGGCACTTTATAGTTGAAATACCCGAAGGGGCTTCGGGCTTCGATTTGGGTATTTCTCAAAATGGTTTCTAGGCTCTGCTTAGCATTTAGAATCAGGAAATTGTCTTTTGATAGCCCATAGATATCGTGCCATTGCTTATATTTACCGGTGCGGGTCAGATGTACTAAGAACTGCGACAGATCGCCCCGCTTGGTGAGGAGCTGGTCTTTCGTAAGAGTTTGTCGAAATAGACTTGGCATACGGTGTGCTGTATAAACTCCCTAGAACGCGCGAAAGTAACACATGAAACTATACGAATTCACCATAACTGACAATGAATGCCTCAACGAAAACCAGCTCTTGGAGCATGCGCTTGAGATCATGGAATCCGAAGCGGAAACCCATGGTTGGATCGGCTGCCGAGTGGAAAAACTTGGAACAGGTGAAAAGCAAACTGACGGAAGCGTTCAGTATTCGTTTGTCGTTCATGGAGAAGTCACCGAGAGTTCGAAGGACCAGGACTCTTCTGAGAAAATTCCACCCATTGCGAAAGAGCGCTTGGCCGCGTCCTCTCTTGAGCGGCCCTAGCTCGGTAGTGAAAAAATGTTCTCTCTAACCCCGTAACCGGATTTTATCAAATGCACCCACACTTATTTACTGGGAGCATTTAGTAAAAATTCATTGGGCGCGTTCGGTACTTTGCTCAAAGTAAAGGAGTGCACAGTGCACTTATTCCCACACTGCCAGGTCCAGCGGCTCGGCTTTCTTGCGATACTTGAAAAAAGTACGCCGAGAAAGCCCGGTGAGTCGGCTGAATTCGCGAGATTGCTCTTCGACTGAAAGGTCAGATCGAGCGAGATCTTCCAAAACCGCTTTGGGATCGCTCCGGGGCACCAACTTCTCCAATAGGACCTGCCAGGTCTCCGGGTTGGTTCGTGCAAGGTCGTACCCCATCTGCAAGGTGCGCAGATTGATCGCCTGGATTTCCGACCTCCTCGCGCGCTCAGAAAGAAATGCGGCAACCTGCTCCGCAATTCCTTGATCCTCGAAATACTCTCTATGTGTAGATGCCTCTTTGATCATTTCGGCGGCCTGGTCGCCATCAAAACGAATCTGTAGATACAAGGCACGTGAAAGAAAGGCCCTCGTGTCGCGGCCTTGCGGGATTGAGTTCGCCAGCAAAATAATTTTTCCGGCAAAGGCCATCGAGGGATGCGTGACTCTTTCGGAAGTGCTGCTCCAAGCAACCACTCGTTCGCCGTGGCTCCCGGCACTGGCCCAAGCCGCGGCCTTCAAAATAGCCATTCCAACGGAATCGCCGAAAAGGCCCGCGCAGTCGTCCAAGAGGAGAATATTTTTCGGATGGGCAATGAGGGCGTTGTAAAGAGCGAGGGGCGTCACATAGGCGCCAATGGCATGATACTGGAGATTTAGGTTGTTGAGGGTGCGTTCGAGAGTGCTGCTCTTTCCCCAACCAGCGGGACTTTCGATAACCAATGTATGAAAACGCGCGCTCTGCACGAGCGTCTTGATAAGACACTCAATGTCTTGAAGATGGTTCATAGCGCCTCCCTTTGGCTTTAACCAACCAATGTAGCGAAACTTTCGGGAATATCTTTTCCAAAAACTGCGTCAAAGGCGCCCGATGCAGTAGCGGTCTCAGGATCATTTGTGATCGCGTAAATCTTTTTGACTCCGAGATCCCGCAGTGCGCGGGCGATATCGATCCCATCGTATTGTGAGCCCTTGTAATGAATATCGACGAATGCGATAGCTCCGGCTGCATACTTAAATCCATCCTGCGCCACAAATGCTTCCCATGAACTGAAGTCCAACGAAGTTCGAAAATCGTGGCTTTTGGCATGGCGTCTCCAGTGGCTTCTCACCAAACTCTCGTCGTCAAAAATAAGAATGGTTTGATCGGCTACTTCTTTTAGGGTTTTGCCCGTATCCTGCTGCTTCCTTGCCGGACTAACCGCGTCTTTCGCGGCCTGTGGAATGGAAATGGTGAAACAGGTGGCAGCGGAGGACGAGCTAAAAATGATATCTCCCTCGTGTCGCTGCACTATCTTTTTGGCAATCGTGAGCCCGAGGCCCGTTCCGGATGCTTTTCTCGAAAAGAAGGGACTGAATAATTTCTCACGATCCTCGGCGGATATCTCCGGACCGCTGTTAGTGATGGAAATGTCAATGAAGGCGCGGCCATTCGACATGGCTTGCTTGGTTTCGATATGAATATTTCCGTGCTTTTGGATGGCTTGAATTGCGTTTTCCCCGATGTTCATCAAAACTCGCATGAGTTTCTCGGGATCGGCCATCACGCGGTGGCGTCGAAGAATATCGAAAGAAAACTTCACCTGGGTATCGGGATAGAGGCGAGTCAAATTGCCATGAAGCTGTTCGATTAGTCCCGCGACAGAGACAGGTTCCAGTGAGAGTGACATGTCCCGGCTGATATCCAGGATATCCCGGATCATGGCATCCACGGATCGGGCGCTAGTTTCGAAATCCTCGGATACCTTGGCACTTAGATCACGGACTTCACGGTTTTTAACCTCCTGGAAGCGCGCCAGTGCGAGCTGCACTAACCGGAATGGTTTGCGGATATCATGCGCTAGCATCTGGGCAGTTTGAGCGATAGCCGCGTTTCGCTCGCTCTCGGAGATTTCCTCCAAAAGAGGGCCTAGTACGCGTCTTTCCACTCTGGAAACCAAAGTAAAATGAGCAAATACGGCCGCAATTGAGCCTATAATCAGAACAACGATAAGAACCGGAGGAAAAAGATCCAGAATTCCGGTGGCGCGACTCACAGCGTACCGAATTTTAGCCAACTCCTTATTGCCCGCTCGAATACTAATCTCCTCGTATTTCAAGGCATGGGGGTCGGCGGTTTCACTTGAGCACCCTGAGATAAGACGTGGCACGCCGGTGGGCGGTTTTATTTGGAACTCCAGACACGCAACACCTCCAGGGTACTTGCTGTTCCAGTTCGACAAAATTAGGTCGATTCGAATCTTTAGGGCCTGATCCTGGCCCATGTAAACTTCCTGGCTGATGAGAGTTTCTTGAGACTGAACGACATCGGCGAGTGCATTCTCGTTGTGTCGAAGCTGTTCTTGCCGCTGTTGGTGGAGAATGAAAGCCATCGCTCCCAATAGGAGACCGGCCATGATGCCTAAAGGGAGCCAAGTCGTTTGGCGTAGCCTTCGCTTTAGTGTTTTAAGAGAAACAGGAGTCATCACTCGTACCTCCGCCAATAAACGACATCCGCGCCTTTGACTCTATAAAGTTCGAGCGGTTTGATGGGATCGCCGTCCGCTCCATAGCGGATCGGGCCTGTCATTCCAAAATACGAAAGCGAATGAATCGTTTTAATGAGATTTTTCCCGCGCGCATTGGGGTTGGACTTCAAAGCGCGGATAACGAGCTCGATGGCATCATAAGCCGCCATCGTGGTCATCGACGCCTCGTACTTGCCGCAATACTTATTGTGAAGGCTTAAATACCGCGCCGATTCGGGGCTACTGTATTGCCCATCCCAATGCTTCGGGTAGACAAACTGAATGAGATCCGACGTGGGTGCTATCATCTCTAGGAACTTCGGCTTCCCTTCAATAGTGTCACTCGCCAACATCGTTAAAGCTGCTTGTCGATTGACGAGTTCAACGTATATCGAGGCCAACTGAGACTGAGGAATTGGGACAAAAATAAGATCGGGAGTCGTGGAAAGAAAACGCTCCACCAGGCCCTTGAAATCAGTAAATCCCTCGACGATGGGGTAGTCTCTAATTTCGACTTCCGGATTAAGCTTTCGAATGACGTTCCCGAACTCAGTGCCCAGATAATCCGAGTACTTCGTGGACGTGTTGCGAATAATTACCACGCGCTTTGCCGACAATTCTGTAACTGCGAGTCGCCCCAGAAGGAATGCCTGACGAGTGTCATTGAAAGGAATCCGGGTTACTAGTTTTCTTCCGGCCGTGACGCCCGGATTAGTCGCCGTGGGAACCACAAAGGGCACGCCGCCACTTTCCAGTATGGGTGCCGCCGCCAACGCATCCCCGGAAACAAGAGTGCCGACAGCCGCATCGTAACGCTGACTTACTACTTTTTCAGCTGCCTCAATCGTTTTGAAGATATCCCAGTCCTTATTCACTAAAGTGAAAGAGATATTGAGTCCTTCCTGGCGAGCGCGTTTGATGGCTGCTTCAGTTATACACGCCCCTTCCAAGCCACAAGTGCAATTGAAATGGCCGATTGTATGGTTTGGATAAATCGCGGCCACTCGGAATGCGCGCGATTCTGCGAAGCCCGACAGCGCGAGTACGAGAGAAAGAAGCAATGAGAGTCTATTCATTTTCGCCCCTTTCTTTTATTGATGGTGGGAGCGACTCTCGGACGTCGTCCGGCACGTCCTTTGACCATTCCCAGGAGATCGTGCTTCGTCAGCAACCGATGAAAGGTGCTGTGTGAAAGGCCTAGTTTTTGTGCGGCGGCACGTTGCGAATGGGAATTCTCTAAGGCCTCGACGATGACTTCTCGGGTGATTTCCTCTGCGTTCTGCTGGATGTACGAAACCGGGCTGGGGGATCCGAATCCAGTGTGACTTACGAAGAATTTGGCATCTAGTTCGTCCGGCCCAATTGAGCTTCCGGTAACGGTGGCACAGAGCTGCTCGATAGTATTTTCTAGCTCGCGGATATTGCCCGGCCACGGGTATCTTCGCAGATAATCGATAGCTTTAGATTCGAGAACCTTTTGTACTTGCCCCTGCTTGGTATTCCTCGCGACGAAGTAAAGAAGCAACGGAAGAATATCCTCTTTGCGGTCCCTTAACGCTGGAATGTCTATCCTCAAGACGTTCAGCCGATAGTAAAGATCCAGCAGAAACTCGCCCTTCTTGATGAGAGATTGAAGATTGGGCTTCGCAGCGACCACCAAACGAAAGTGAACTGGGATTTCCTTTGTGCTTCCCACCGGCCGGACGGTTTTCTCTTGAAGCACGCGCAGGAGTTTCTGTTGGGCCTTCAAACTTAATGTATGCACTTCGTCGAGAAAAACAGTGCCACGTCCAACTTCCTCAAATACGCCCTTCTTATCTCGGCTGGCCCCCGTGAATGAATCCTTCTCAATTCCAAATAGCTCCGATTCCATCAGCGTCGCTTCACCGTTGTAGCTGGCACAATTGACCGCCCGAAAGGGATACCGGTTTCCCTCATGAAGCGAGCGAGCAATCTTCTCTTTTCCTGTCCCGGACTCCCCCAGAACGAGGACCGTGCTTGATTCTGTGCGATATTTCTTTACGAGACGGGCCACCGCCGCCAGCTCCGAAGACGAGCCAATCAATCCAATTGATCCAATTTCCTTTTCGCAGTCACTTACGGGTAGCGTTCCGCTGATTCGTTTGCTGTCTTGGTACCGATCACACCACTTCTTCACGATCTCCAGGAAGGCAGCTTCTTTAGTTCCCTTGTTTACAAATTCCACCGCGCCGGCTTTCCAGCTGTTGGCGATGGCGTCTCTGGAGAGATCGTTCGAATAGACAATGATGAATTGATCGGGTCTCGCCCCAAGGATTTCCTTCGCGACATCGGCTCCGTGTTGACGGTCCAAGATGTAATCGAGAACGACGAGTGCGTACTCGTTCTTTGGATTGGCGAGCAGACGCCTGGCCACCGGTCCCGATTCCGCCGTATCCACTTCATAGCCAGCCTTCTCAAGGAACCTTTTGGTCAGTTCCAGAAAGAGGGCGTGGTCATCAACCAAGAGTAAGCGAGTCGACATCAAAACTCCTTCGTGCGAGCCATTCATTGGCATTCGCGTGAAGGCGTATAGAGCAAGGACCGATCCAGCGAAGGAACAGGTTGCTCGGAGTGAGATTCAAACGGCTGATTTGAAAAGAATTTCTTAGGAACAACTGCGCTTTTAGAAGTGGATTTTCGATCCAAAAATGGGCTGCGCTACTGTCCCACGCGGACCAATTGGGACAATTAGAACGGAAGCGTCCCGGCGTAAGTTATTAATGTTTAATATCTTTTTACTTCTGGGCGACGACTGGAAGACCGGGACAATTAGGGCGCGAATAAGTGCCAGAATCCGGCATAAATACGTCTTTTAGCGAGGGATTTCCCCTACTGTCCCACGCGGGACAATAGCGTCTTTTTGCCCGCCAAAACGCATCGAATTGTCCAACTGGTCCGGTGTCCCGGTTTGCGACCAATTATTAAAGCCTTCAAATTACAAACGATCTCAAAAACAATTGTCCCGCGCGGGACAGTAGCAAAGCATTTCATTCCGCACGCGCATTTCTAAATTCCAACAACTTCCATTCGTTACCCACCCCGTGCCAAGTGGCACGACTGTTGAAATACCACTCTCCCAAATCAACACGGGAACGGAGGTTCGATGGAAAAGATTCTTTATGAAAAACTGAAGTGCGCATTTTTCGACTGGTGCTCGTTTCTAAGTATCGACGAGTGCGCATCAAACCCAGAATTAATTGGCGCCATCGAACAGGTGGAAAGTCTGCTCTTCGCCGCAACGGAATAGCCATGAATGAGGAATTAGAAATGTTTGAAGCAATTGAAATGCACGTTGAACGAATGCTGTCGCAGGTTTCAGAGAACGAGAAACGTAACAATCCGTTGTTACCAAAGCATGAAGAACGGATGCAGCGTTTTCTTGATCGTCTACGCACGATCCTCTCTGAAAAGGAAAGTGAATCCAGTGAAGAGTCGGAGGCGAAAAATGCGAATGCTTAGTTCATTGAGAAAAAAATGGAAGGACGAGTTCGAACGGGCTCACATGATGGACACCCTCCAAGTCTATTTCGTGGCCTTAGTTTGGATCGTGCTGTTCGTAATTCTATGTTCGACACAAGGCTGTGCAGACAGACAAGACAAAGCTCCCGACAAAACCGAGACGCTTAAGGATCTAGTGATTCAGGAGCCGACGAGGTTTTCTTCTTCGCAATATCTAGTGGTGAATCGCCTGATATTTTCTCGCGACGGTCGCCTTATCACTCAGGGGACGGATCTCCGAATAGAAGCCAACGAAATTATCTCCGATGAGGGCGTAATCGAGCCTTTTGGTGCAGACAGTGCTGCCCTTCCGGGAGTGCCCGGAAAAAGCGGAGGAAGCGTCACCATAAAGGCGAAGTCTGGCCGAGGGACTCTCTACATCTATGGCCGGGGACAGAACGGCGGGCCGGGACTTAATGGCTTACCTGGAGTGATCGGAAAATCAGGAAAACAGGGCAAGTACGCCCTCGGGACCCACGAGAAGGTCGATGTCGTCTGCAACTGCGGAAACATCGCACACGATCTTAAGTATCGAATCGAACACAGCGGAATCTTCGACGTCATCTTCGCGCAACAGCAATTTATTGCGCAGCGAATGATTCACCGTTGCATCTCTGAAACGGGCGACGGCCTACCAGGCGATCAAGGTGGTGGCGGAATCAACGGTGGCAATGGAGGCAGCGGCGGAGACTCGGCTCGCGTCTATGTCGAGCTAGAGAACGCCTCTGCACTCCAAATTAAGGCTTATTCCAACCCTGGACAGGGGGGCGCCGGAGGGTCTGGCGGCCAGGGCGGGGATGGGGGACGGGGTGGCGCTCCCGGCGATCACAATCTCGATTATTTCGGGAATTGCCGGGACGCCGCCCAAGGTCCAAACGGTGCGCGTGGAGACAAAGGTCAACCTGGTCTTCAAGGCGGCGCAGGAAACACCCTTCCAATGTGCATCAAATTCGGAACCACCACTTTCGGTGATTGCGAGAAATTCAACTCTCAAAAAGGAGAGAACCAATGAAGAAAGTCACTCTTACGGGCTTGTCGCTTATCTGTCTGTTCGTTCTCGGTGCCTGCACCGCTCCGGAAAAAACGGACGTAACTCCGGAAGTAAATCCGGAGGTGAAAGCGGAGCAAAAGCAGGAGAGCCGAAAGCTCGAACGGCACGAACGCGACTTTTTTGATCGCGGTGGAATGTTCAAATAAGGAGAAAAAATGAGTAACAGAAAAATGTATCTCTTGATGTTCGCCATCATCTATCTCGCCGTACCGGCGATTGGGTATGGCAGCGTCGAATCCACGCTAACCAGTATTCAAACGCGACTCATTACAACAGTGCTGCCTCTTGCGGCGATTCTGGGACTCGTTTTCGCGGGGCTCTCTTTCGTCGCGGGATCACCCAATGCAAAGGGCCGTCTGATGTTAGCCATCATGGGCGCGGTGGTGGGATTCGGAGCACCCAGCATCATGGAATTCATTCGCTCAATGGTTCACTAAGGGGAATGGGATGCGGACCACAAGCGTCAGTAAGTGCCTGGACAGAAAGCTCGTGTTGTTTGGCTTTGAAGTGTTGGATCTTCTAGCCGTCTTCCTGTTGCTTTCAGTGCTTAATTTCGTATTCGGACAACTGCCGTTCAAATGGCTTTTTGTCTGGGCACCTTCTGTTTCTTTGGCCTGCGTTCTGCGATGGGGAAAAAGGGGAAAGCCGGACAAGTATTTGGTCCACTGGATTCGCTTCCAGACAAAACCCGGCGTCTATAGCGCTTTTTCTGAAGCCCTACATCCCGAGCCGGTTCCCCGTTTAATGGAGAAGGAAAATGTCAGCAGCACTCGTTGAAAAAGTAGAGATATGGGGTTTCGAGTCTGGCTTTACCATCTTCACGGATGGATCGCTGGGCTTCGGCCTCGAAACGACCGTGTTGGATGTCAGTTGTTGGGATGAGCCCAAGATTGATTCCATCGGGGCAAGCTTAACGAGCTTTCTCAACGGGCTTCCCGCCCACATCGACATTCAATTTGTCCTCACCGTTGGTAGAGGAGACGGCGCACGTATAAAGGAGCATCAAGCCCTAGAGATATGCACTGATCCCACGGTGAAATCGCTCACGGAAACGAGAGCCAATCGGTTTCTCGCCCTTGAGGAACAGGGACTTGTTCCTAAACACCGCCTTCAGATATTTGTCCGGCGACCTTTCTCCGAACTTGCGCGGCTTAAGGCCGGACTCTTTTCTAAAAGCGGCCTCTACCCGCAAATTACGGAAACGACACTCGCGAGAGAAATATCCGCCGCAGGCCAACTCCGTGATGATCTTTCTCGGCAGTTATCGGCCCTTGGCTTAGATGTGCGACACCTCTCGGATCGAGATACCGCCGTTCTCGTGTACAGGCAGTGGAACCCTGCAAGAGAAATGGAACTCAAAACATACGATCCCGAAGATGTTCGCGGATCTCTCCTTTTTACGGACGTATCGGTTTCAGCAAAAGGCTTTGTGCTTTCCGATGTGCATTATCGAATTCTTTCTTTGAAGACTCTTCCTGATCAAACCTTTTCCGCAATGGCGAAAGCTTTGGGAACTCTCCCCTTCGACTCGCAGCTATTCCTATCAATCCACGTACCCGATCAACAGAAGGAGCTGGAGAGTCTTCAAACTAGCCGCCGACTGGCATTTTCAATGGCTCGCGGCAAGCAGACCGGCGTTTCCGATATCGAGAGCGAAGCAAAATTGCGGGATCTAGAGGAACTTGTGGGCGAAATGATTGCTCAGGGGGAACGGGTATTTCACGCGAGTTTGAATGTCGTTCTTAGGGGGAAGTCAGACGAGGAGTTACGCGACCGCGTAACTCAAGCGCTGACGACAATCCGCGAGCTAGGCGGAGCGGAGGGGATGGAAGAGACGCTGGCGGCATTCGATGTCTTCTGCGAGCTCTCCATCCCCCATGCGAGGAGCAAAGAACGACAAAAGCGAATGAAGACATCGAACCTAATCGACTTTCTACCTCTCTACGGGCCTTGGGAGGGGCACAAAGATCCCCGGATCTTGTTGCGCTCTATACAAGGCGACCTAATGGGAATTGATCCGTTCGCGAAAGAACTGACCAACTACAACCAGATGATCACGGGAGGCTCGGGAAGCGGAAAGAGCTTCATGACCAACTTGTGCCTCCTTCAAATGCTCAAAGAGAACCCGCGCATTTTCATTGTGGATATCGGTGGCTCCTACAAAAAACTCTGCGACAACCTGTCTGGACAATACATTCCGTTCCACTTGAACACCGGGATTTCTCTCAATCCTTTTGATCTGAATGCGGATGAAAAGACCCCTTCAAGTCAGAAAATCAAATTCCTCGTTGGACTCGTGGAGATGATGACCAAGGAAGACGAGATGGCACATCTTGGGAAATTGGAACGTGCTGAGATAGAAGAGGCGATTCAGAAAGTCTACGAGTCCGTGAAATCACCACGTCTTTCAGACTTGAAGGACATGCTCTTAAAGCATCCTGAAACGCTCATCAAACGCTTTGGCCGAATCATGGCTCCCTGGTGCGGGGAAACGCCATTCGGCAAAGTGGTGGATAAAGCGACCACCATTGAACTTACGCGGCCGGTGGTGTGTTTCGATCTGAAGGGCCTTGAGCTTTACCCAGATCTCCAGGCCGTCTGCCTTTATCTCATCACCGATTATGTCTGGCGCGAGGTGCAGCTTGAACGAGGCCGGATGAAGTTCCTCGTTCTTGATGAATGTTGGAAGCTTTTGGAAAGTGCCTCTGGCGCATCCTTCATCGGAGAAGTCTTCCGCACGTTCCGCAAATACTATGCGGGTGCAATCGCGATTTCCCAAAACGTCGATGACTTTGCGAAGAGTAAAGTGGCATCTGCGATTTTGCCCAACACCTCTATCAAATGGGTCTTGAGTCAAAGGGGCGCCGATACCGCCCGCCTCAAAGAAGTCTTGCAACTCAACGACAACGAGCTTTCCTGGATTGCGCATCTTCACCAGGAGCGAGGTGTGTACTCGCAAGCTTTTCTCATGGCGGGCGAACAGCATGCCGTGGTCGCCATCGAGCCGACTCCGCTTGAGTATTGGATCGCGACAACTGATCCTCGCGATCTCGCCAAGTTTGAAGAAATTCAAAAACAATCCCCCTCGCTAACCCAACTCGAAGTTTTACAGCATCTTTCGGAGCAGTTTCCGAGAGGCGTTGTGGCGAGGTAACGATGAAAAATAAAACCGTCATTCTGTGTCTGGTCTTCGCATTTATGGCGGGGAGTCCGCGACAAGCCAAAGCCGATCTTTTCGGCGGCGACGTGGTGGTACTCTCCCAGATTCTTGTCCAAGCGATCATGCAGCTCGCGAAGCTTCGCGAGATGCTTTCGACCGCGAGCGACCAACTCGATCTAATCCGGCAGATCAACCAGGGCATCAACGATTCCCTGAATCTGCTTAAGACCATCGATCCAAACCTTGATCCCGGAATCTATAAGGAATGGACCAGCGTAAACGACTCTCTCAAAAGGCTGACGGACATCTATGGTGTCGTTCCGGATTCTCCGGAGTCCCGAGTGCAGAGAGACACCGATCAAGGCATCGCCGAAGCGGTCACGTTCAATAACTCGTTCTACAAATATAGCGAGGCTTACGATGTGGTTGGCGAGCGTATTAAAGACTCCTCCCACTCAGTTTCCCCAGGCGGCGCTCAAAAACTGACCGCCCAAGCGTTGGGCGTCGTCATCCAAGTTCTAAACCAGCATCTCCGCGCGCAGTCCACCGGATTAAAACTTCAGGCACAGCAACTCGCGCTCGAAAACAGGAAAGAGAAGGCTGAAACAAAACACTACGTCGAAAACACCGAGAATCTTCGCTCCGCGATGAAGGCGGAGAAGGTTCGTTTCGAATTACCGAGGTTTTAATGCTCGATCTAGCTTGGATATCGAAGGAAGCCATTCAAATTCACGCTTACTTTGAGTCTCTCTTTTATCTCTTAGTAACCGTGTTTCTGATCATTGGCGTTCTCATCGAATACTTTCGTCTGCCATTAGGAATTACTCCTTCTATTGGGCCATTGGTGGGAAGAGTGTTTCTCGCGGCCATTCTTCTTCATACCTATCCCGAGGTCTCAAGCCTCATCGCCGACGTAACCGACGGCGTTTCAAAGCATCTGGGGGAATTCACTCAAGTGAAACTCGTCTTAGATCGCATGGGAGAGCGCCTTCACGAGTTCTCCTGGTCCTGGATGTCGGTAAAGGGGAGCCTCCTCATGGCGATTTCCTTCCTGACGTTTTTTATCCTCTACTTCACGGTTCATGTGGCGCAGGCATTTCTGCTCTATACATGGACGCTGCTATACGTCTTTTCGCCCCTTCTCATCGCTCTGTTTGCCCTACCGCAGACGGCGGGAGCCACATCCGCCCTCTACCGCTCCCTTATTGAGGCGGGCCTATGGAAGATCGTTTGGGCAGTGCTCGCGACCCTCCTTTGGAGTACAGGCGTCAGTGACTTGGCGCAGCATGCGAATATTCTCACCGCCATTTGCTTCAACATCATCCTGGCGGGTTCTTTGATCCTAACTCCTTTCGTAGTCCATTCATTGGCGGGCAAAGGGCTCTCCGCGATGACGGGAACCTTCGGAAGTGTCGCTATCGGGGGGCTTGCCACTTTTACCCCTGCGGCGGCAGTGGGGACGACTGTTGCAGCAGGTAAGAAGATGTACAACCGAACGCTCAACACGGCTGATTCTCTGACCCGAAAGCACTTCCCCAAGACCAACGAGGCCGTAAAAGCCGTGCCAAGATTTCGAGTGCCCGAACGCCCTCCCGTTTTTGAAAAGAAAAACAAGGAGAATAAAAAATGAGATTCACTGAATTCTGGGCGGAGATCCTTTCCCAAAACAATGCGCTCAAATGGGGGCTCGTTTCCGTTTCCATTATCTCGATTGCGCTCGCCACGGGTCTAATTTCCGTGGCGACCAAAGAGCCGCTCATTATCGAAAGGGCTTGCTACGACAAAGCCATGGTTCCCACTGCATCGGCGAAACAGACCGATGAAGAAGTAGAGCGCTTTGTACGCGTGGTGCTTTCAAAACGATTCGACACCGACGCAATGGACGCGCAGGTATTCCTGGCAGCCGATGAGTATGTGACCCGGCAGAAGGAAGTCGAGGAGTTCTCCAAAAAGGGAATGTCCCAGCGAGTAATCGTTAATACGGTCAAGGTCGGGGAAAAGAGTGTCACGGTCGATGCAGATCGCATCCTTTCTATCGGGAAGATCCGATCTGCATTGCCGCTACCGCTTACCCTCAAACTGAAGACCACGGATCGCTCCAACGGCAATCCCTACGGATTGATCTTAGGTGATGCGACTCTCATTTCCACGGAGGAGAAAAAGCAATGAAAGCTTCAATCGTATTTCTAATCTTCGTCTCATTGTCGGCGTTCGGTGCGAAAGCCAGGACCGTATATCTCTCGGAAACCGACATGGCTTCCGTAAGGATGGTTCCGGGCAGAAGCACCATCCTGAGCTTTCCGATAAAACCGAACAAAGTGATTTTGGGAAACCAAGGGATGTTTGCCGTCGAATATGTCGAAAACGACTTGGCCATTGCGGCACTTCGAGGCGAAGCAAGAGGCAACTTGTTCGTCTATATGGAGGGCCGCCGCTTCGCTTTTGACTTATCTACTGTCTCCGCAGGCGGAGATGAAATCATTCTCGTGCGCGACGTAGTCGAAAAACCAGTTAGGGGGACACATGGTAAAGGATCAATTAAGCGGTGAACCGCAAGTCGTTGCAGTTCAAGACGATGGGGAACATGAACAGTGGGGGCGAGATAGATTATTTTTCCGTGACGGCGGCAAATGGACGGTAAAGACAAAGGCGCTTGGCATTGCCTCCGGCATTGCTTTCACGGCTCTAATTCTTCCTCAGTTTTTTATGGAGGACAAGAACGCTTCGGTCGTCGCGGCCAAAGCGACTCTATCCGCCGATCCGTCTACGCAAACTTCCACTTCCAATCTTGAAAAGTATAACTCCAACGAAAAACCCTCCAAGGCTGGAAGTCGGCGAGGTAAGTCTCTCACCTTCACAGCCCCCCAGCTGGTCGCCAGACCGAGAAATGTTTCCATTCCACCTGGATCGATGGCGGAAGCGCGCCTTGTAAGTGGAGCATCAAATGGACTCATACGAGCGGAGCTGACTGAGGCCGTGACTTTGAATGGAGAATCGCTGCTCGAAGAAGGAGCGATCTTGGTCGGTCAGGGCAGCTCAAACGAGGACCGCCTGATGGTTGCCTTCAGCCAAGCGGTGTTTCGGGATGGAACCGTGGCAGCCATTCAGGGACAAGCGTGCGACCGCTCGGACAAAATCGTAGGGCTGAAAGGCTCGAAGATCGGGAATAAGGCCATCAACATCGCGGGCAGTATCGGCCTTGGATTTGTGGGTGGTTTCTCCGAAGGGCTCCAGGACACTCAAGGGCAACAAGGTGTAGCCGTACGTCCGCCCTCGCTTAAGAGCGCATTACTGAACGCCACTGCAACAACGGCATTAGAGCAGTCTAAAAATCTCATGTCCGATCTCAAGGAGCAGCGTCCTGTCATTGAGGTTCCCGCCGGGGAATCGATTTGCGTCATTTTCGGAGGTGGAATGTGAATTCTCCCAAGAACCAAAGTGTCAACTACGCGGAAATTGAAAAAAATGTCCGCACTTTCGTGACTACCGTCAGCAGACCGGTACGGGAGCTCTATGACGGAGTTAGGTCGGGAACGCTTCCCTGGCACAGCTGCTTCTTAATCGGAATTCTATTGGAAGTCGCAATTTCGCATCACCATGACTTCGCTCTTTTTCGATGGAGACATTGGGAGTGGCTATATCCAACAAACCCCACCTTATTTCGCTGCTACTATTTTTCCGTGATCCTGTCCCCCTTTTGGATGTGGGCACTCTATAAGGCGATCTTAAAGCAACGCTTTCTGACCAAGCTTACCCAAACCTTCCAGAGCATCGGTCTGAAAAATGGCTTGGGGAAACTGCCCAATTTTGTATTCGATAAACCATTAGACTCGCAGACGCGAAAGCTGCGCTTATCGCGAGCTGGTATTTCCCCGATGGAGTTCGAAAAGAAGAAGGAAGACCTTGCGAGCGCTCTCCACGTCTACGTGGACGAACTCCGCGAGAACCGGGCGCAAGGCACGATGGACTTCATTTACGGTTTGGAGCCAATGCCACGGGACTACATTCCCGATTCCTATTCGTTTCTGGGAAAGAATAAGTTCTTAGTGGGAACCACCCGCTCCAAGCGGCACATCGCGGACCTGCGTGACACTCCTCATCTTCTCGTCGCGGGTCAAACCGGCGGCGGAAAATCCACTTTCCTAAGGCAGTTCATTACGAGCCTGTATTTGAACAACACTTCGTATCAATTTTCCCTCATCGATCTGAAGGGTGGATTGGAATTCAGTTTGTTCGAATCGCTGGACCGGGTCGGTGTTATCGGAAGCGTCGCCGACTCCGTATTCCTTTTGAAAAATGTGGCTGCGGAAATTGCTGCCAGAATGAAGCTTCTGAAGCAAAACCGCTGCAAGGACTTGGCGCAGTACATGCTGATGCCGAAGGAAGAACGGCAAATTCCGGAGGGCTTCTCTTCCGATTACAAACCCTGCCGCCAGATCATCGTTGTCGATGAAGCGGCGGAGCTTTTTCTAGCAGGTGGAGCAGCATCAACCGCCGATGTCCAAACGTCTCGGCGAATTTTGAGTCAGGTGGCTAGGCAGGGAAGAAGTCTTGGAGTTCATCTCGTCATCGCGACACAAAGACCAGATAGCCGCGCCCTTGATCCTCAGATTAAGGCCAATCTGACGGGTGTGTTGTGCTTCAAGATGGTGAATGACGTGTCGAGTATCAGTGTGCTCGGCACTGGTCGTGCAACCGATCTTCCGACCATTCCGGGTCGCGGAATTTGGAAGAGCGAGCTGGAAATGGTGGAAGTGCAGACGCCTTACCTCACGACCGAAGCGGCAGAAACACTTCTCAAGCCACACTACAAAAAGAAGGACGAATCGGAGCAGACAAAGTCGCAAGAGCTTCAACCTGCACAGAAAGAATCCGTCGATAAACACGAACAGCTTAGAAAGGAATAAACGGGGTGGAACAAGAGCACTACATTCTGATGGCTCTCTGGAAATGGAAGCTGATAACGACCGCTGGCCTTTCCGAAATGTTTTATCCTTCTTTGGACAAGAACACGGCCTATCGAAAAATCGCCCACCTTGAAAAGGTGGGTCACATCCAAACCGAGTTCCTAATCAGGGGGAAGTCCGCTTCGGCATGGACTCTCACGCGCCAGGGCTTTCAGGAGGTCAGCCAATTCCTCCCTGAAATGAATGACGTGGGTTACAAGTCCGAGACTCAGTACCACGATTGGTTAGTAACGGCTTTTCACCTGGGGTCATGGCTAAAGGGCCACCCGGATAGTATCGAACTCTTTTCCGAACAGGAGCTTCGAAGACTTCCATTGGACTCCTATCCCGCCTGGGTGCCGAACCGAGATATTCACCGCCCGGACGGATATTCCCGTGTCCAAATCGGCACAAAAAAAGCCACGATTGCAATCGAAGTGGAACTCTCTCGCAAAGCGAAATCTGCTTACGAGATTTTGGGTAAATTTTATGAGGACGAGCCAAAAGTCTCCAGAGTGCTCTGGTTGGTTACGTCCCGAAGGCGCGCGCAATCCATTTTGGACAGAATCAAATCCTCTGTCGGAAATAAATGCGGCATTCACCACTTTTGCGTTCTTCAGGACTTCCAGCGTATCGGTTGGCAAGCGCCTTTGCATTTTGGTTATGAGCAAGGCAACCCCGTTGCCTTCCTGATGGGCCAAGCGCTCGCAGAAAGCCCCCAGAATTCTGCGGAACTTCTGCTGCTTCGCACCGGGAAAAGCTACAAGCTTTCCGAGACTTCCTTTTACCGGAACAAAACCGAAAAGTGCTATCGAGTAGCATCCCGTACCCCGCTACTCTTACCATCACAATCTATCACCCAAAGCTCCATCACCCCCCCTATCCAAAGTCTTCCCATTCAAGCGTCCAAAACCAAACCAAGGGGGAATAAATGAAAAAGAAAAACATCTGTCTAATACTCACGCTTCCGCTACTCGCATCGTGTGCGTCTATCGAACGCAGTACCTTACTCGGAGCCGCGACGGTCGGAGCATTGGGAAGCGGTATCGGTCTTGCCGCCGAAAAAAGTGCCGGAAGCGCCTTCATCGGTCTCGGTATCGGCGCCATCGTCGGAGCCGCGATGGGATTTGCAACTCACAAGGAGCAGGAATCCAAAAGGGGGCAGTTGGTGAATCCTCTCATCACGAAGGACTTCAAGGACAACGTCCCGCCGATTTCGACACCCGAGGTTCGCAGAGTGTGGGTCCCGGCTAAAGTGGACGGAAACAAGTACGTGGAAGGTCATTTTATTTTCGTGATCGACCGCCAAGCCGTGTGGGGGAAATAATGGACACCCCGTTGAAGTTGAAAGTTAAGGTGCCCTCTCTCTCGCGAATTATTCTCACCGAAGAAAATGGAAGGTACCTTCAGGAATGGATTGTTCAATTGCGGGAGTCCTGTCCGGGTATTCGTATCAAGAAACAGGATCTCGTAAACTGGCTTATTGGGGAAAGAGGGTCTCGCCTCTCCTCTGTGGATCTGAAGTCCTTACGAGAACGATTCTTCAATGAGATAGAGCTGGCCCAATGGGCCTTGGGCCAGCTCAAGGCCGCGAAGGCACGCAATGAGAAACTGAGCCTTGCTGATTTGATCCGAGGAGGAAAACAAAAAGAGGGTGTTATCTCACCCAGAAAGGAACGCGCGAAATCGACCCCCAAGTCGGTCGCCGAGATGCCTCCCATGGAGGGAAATCGGACCGATTCAACAGAGTGAAAGGCTCTTTTTGTCCAGTGGAATGGGGGGATGGAAGATGTTAAAACCCGTGAATAGGGCGTCTGGGGCTTCTACGAAGCCGCCGGGCATGGTGTTTGAAAACTTAGTATGGACGGCAGAAGACGTAGCCAGAGAGCTTCATATCTCTTTGCGATATGTCTATAAGCTCATATCCGAGGACCGAATTCCTCACTGTAAAGTGGGGAGATTGGTCCGCTTTTCACCGGTGAGAGTCATCGAGTGGCTCCAAAATGGAGGTACTCGATGAATAAACGAATGGAAAAACCGGTAAATAATAACCCTGGGATCTACAAAGAATTTCGGTTCGATGTTGATAACCAGAAATGGAAAGATACGGGGCGATACCGAGCAGTACGTCGCGTGATTGAGGATGGCCGCTCCAAAAAAGAGCAGGCTGTTTTTAACAGCATCGAAGAGGCGAAAGCCTTTCGTGCAGGAGCGCGGAAGAAAGAAGTGGATGCAAGCGGTGTCCATCGGTTGGAGGCAACCGATCCTGAGCAACGATACACGTTCAAAGCATTATTGGAGGACTGGAAAGCCCTTCACTACTTGCAAATTGAATACACCAGCCGACAAATGTACGACTCGCGGCTGCCGCATTTAAGTCCCTTAAAGGATCTGAATGTGGCGGACATCACGACGGCTACCATTACCCGGTTAGTGCAGTATTGGGCGAGTGACGAGTGTCCCAAAGCAAAAGATCGCGAGACTTTCGAAAAGGAACTCGATCTACTGAAGGTGATCCTAAACTTCTATCGGAAGCATTCAAATCACGCGTACTACATCCCGATCATTCCGGAGCATTACAAAGCAGCGGATATTGCAAAAAAACCCAAAGCACCCGTTCGGGGACTTAGGGAAGAGGATCTTGGGCGATTCCTCGCGGAGCTAAATAGTCGATACCCACAATTCTATCCGGTGGCCTTACTCCAGTTGGGGCTAGGTCTTCGCATTGGAGAGGCACTGGGCCTGTGTTGGGAGGATCTCGATCTAAGGCGACGCCTGGTCATCGTTCAGAGAAATCTCGGGTGGAATAGGGAAACCCAAGAGCTTCAACCCAAGAAACGAAAAAATGCGAGGATACTCGAAGCCGTAGTTCCTGATTCAATCGCGATAATCCTGCGAGAGCTTCAGGAGTCGAATAAGGGAGAATCTCCGTATCTCTTTCATAGGGATGGGGAGTTGGTTCGAAGGCAGCAGGTATCCAAAGCATACAATCGGATCTTGGAAGATCTGGGAATCCACTATGTCAGCGGCACGCATATGTTGCGCAAGACTTCCGGCACTCTTGCCCGAAAGTTAACGCGTGACGTATACGCCGCATCGAAGCTTCTCGATCATTCTTCGGTGAGTATCACCGAGAAATATTATCAAGAGCAGCTCGATGAAGACAAAGTGAAGGTGGCGGACGCGCTCGACAAAGTACTGTCCCGCAACCTGTCCCGCACGCCACCTTTTGGTGCAAATAATCCGCAAAATAAAAAGAGATTCGCCCCACCTGTCCCGCTGTGTCCCGCAACGGTTGGTGTTTCGAATCTCACTTTAATTAAATCAGGTAGTTAGAGTTTTATGGCGGAGAGGAGAGGATTCGAACCTCCGATACAGTGTTACCCGTATAACGATTTAGCAAACCGCCGCCTTCAGCCGCTCGGCCACCTCTCCCATAAGGAATATCGTGCTTAGGAATTAGCATTGTTCACCGGACTCTTCAAACTCGGATTTTCTGCGTTTAGGGAGTGGCACCAGATTCCCTTCCTGACTAAATTTGCCCCGATGATTTGGCCATGCTAACCCAATCGTAGGGGGAAAAGTGGAAGGCGGCGGCTCCGATCTGCTCAAAAGTCAGAACCACCGATATTTTTGGCACGATCTCGCGCTGATTAGTGCCGACATCGAGACCTTCCACCTCCCCTTTCGTAAAGAGCTTGGGGAAGCGTCGGATTACTTTTTCCAATTGGGGAGGGGCTATTTGGGCTATCGAGTGCTCGAACTTGGTGCCGGATCAGGATGGTTAAAGGCCAAATGGAAAATTCAAGAGTACGTGGGCGTGGAACAGGGGGAGTTCACCGAACCTTGCCAAAAATTACTTCGCACAAAAGCCGTCGGGCGCGGAGTTATTCTGGGGACGCCCGTGGTCGAAGTGCCCCAGAAATTACTGCGTGCCAAGCCCTTTGATTCGATTGTCTGTTACGAATCGTTCCATGCTTTTCCGCTCGATGCGCTGAGAGTTGCTAACTCTGAGCTGCTGCGGCCGGGCGGAACTCTCATTTTAATTGATGGGAAGCGTTGGTGGCCAAAAGGGGTGCACTTTGCTGATAAAGAATTCCGCCAAGCCCTCTGCACGTCAATACCCACTGAATGGTTCGACAGTCAGCGGATCTACGACTTAACCTATCCCGCCCTTGAAATCCTTGAAACAAAAGTAGCTTCGCGCCACGAACTCGTGCAAATGGCAAACCCGTATGTGCACGGAAGAATTTTAGAAAAAATGAATTGTGGGCTCCCCATCCGAACCATCCAAACCCAATGCAAAGACCCGGGCTTCGACGTAGATCCCCTCTACGGCGTCTCCGTACTCATTAAACTTTAAGGTACTCCCGCCCGGAGGAGCACACGCCGAGTATTTCCCAACGGCGTGGCTGCGATACATTTACCCGGTATTCCAGCGGCTTCGGACACGGGGTTAAATTCTTTCACCGTTCGAGTCTCCGATGCCACGCTAAGTGACGACGCTACTTTCGAAGTAAACGTAAAATAACAACTCAACGTGCTCGGCTTTGGGCTAGCGGATCCGTCCGTGCTATATCCGCCGCATGAGCGCTTCTAAAAAAATTGGCTTAATCGGGGGCCTGAGCTGGCATTCCACTGCGCAATATTATCGACTGATAAATCAGTATTTTAATGATGCGCGCGGGGGCAGCCATTCCGCGGCAATTTTTTTGGAAAGCCTCAATCAGCAGCAGTTTGACGACGCAGTGGCGGCCGAACCCCACGAGGCCACAGCTCGCTCATACATCGTCGATGCTGGTTTGCGACTCAAAGGCGCCGGCGCCACGGTATTAGCAATGTGCGCGAACGGCATTCATCGCTTCTATCCCGACCTCTCGCGCGCGGTCGGCATACCTGTCGTGCATATCGCCGAGGCCACTGCAAAGGCCGTTTCCGATCAAGGTATCAAGACAGTCGGCTTGCTCGGCATCCATAAGACCATGGGGGGAACGTTCTACCCGACTGCGCTGAAGAAATACGGCATCAGCATGGTGATTCCCGATGAAGCGGATCGCGCTATCGTCGACAGAATTATCTTTTCGGAACTCTGTCACGGAACTTTCCTAGACGGCAGTCGCAATAGCTATCTGGGAATTATCGAAAAGCTGCAAGGCCGGGGAGCCGGGGGAGTCATTTTGGGCTGTACAGAAATTCCGCTACTACTAAAAGCGGATCAGATTCGCATCCCCTCATTCGACACAACCGCTCTTCACTCCAAAGCAATCGTCGATACTTTGATCCGCTCTCTAAAGTGACTCGCTACCCTGTCTGAAGCTGCCGAGTTAACCGAAAATTCATGTCGCGCTTGGGACGGGAAATAGTTCGTGATAGCGTCTCCCCAGAATTTATTAGAGGAGTGAATGCATGCGAAAACTTGGACTCGTTCCATTGGCAGTGTTCTTTGTGTTTGGTCTGTTTACTAACGAGAGCTATTCCGCCGGTAAGAACATAAAAGATCTTGTCGCCGTAAAAGAAGGCTACAAAGTTTATCGCAGCAAAGACAAAGCCGACGCGGCACTCTACGCGCACGATGCGGATGGCGACATCTTCTCGGTCATCTTTGATTTTCAGGTTTTAGGATTTGGCACGTCGAGTGGCAAAGCGCCAATCGATCCCGATTCGCTTCGCGATGTGGTGAAGACTTATGAAGATTGGCTGAACGGTCCCAAACCACCGGCCGGCACCACCAAGGCCCAGATCGAAAAAGCGGTCGCCATTGCCAAGGGCGAACGCGAAGGGGATCGCCCGGCAACTCCCGCGCCCGCAGCGACCACTGCAGGCAAATCTACTTACCGAGATCACACGATGTTTGATGTCTCGGGAGATCATTTCGATAGTTTGTGGGCCATGATCAAAGCCACACCGAAAACCGACTACATTGATGTCGACGAAAACGTGAAAGAAAAAGGCGAAATCAAAAGCGTGAAAGTAGGCGGCTTCTCAATTTATTGCACAAAACTGAATCGTGAGACCAGCGGCCTGTGCCGCCTCACTTCAGAGAAAAACCGCAATGTGTACGAAGATAAATCTGCTGGAATTATCGAGTATGACGGCACGACCGCAAAACAGATCATTGCGGCCTTAGACATCGATAAACAATTTGGTTGGAAGGAAGTTCGCAATTCTTCGGAGAGTACTCAGAAGCTGTTTTCTCAAGCAGGCGATTGCAATATCAACATGAAACGCGGTCGGCAGTTCTGTCAGCTTTACTACAAAATGGGCAGCCAGTTTTTCGTCCACTTTCAGCTCTTAGTCGATATGCGCTCACTTCCCTACTCGAGCATGTTCTATCGCCCGAAATGGGGAATGTTAGATCCGTCGCTCGTGGCATTCTCGGCGCGGCCGATGATCAAATACGATCGCAATCCTGTTCGAGGGAACGATCCGTTTGATTTCCCCAATAGTCGTGGACGCGGCAACAACTGGCGCGACAACGCCGTACGCGATCCAACGGGACCTTAGTCTTTAAAGCAAGCTACATCCGCTCCATTCTGTGATGGGAGGACCCCTCGGCAACCCGTGCCTAAGTACTTGTATTTATGGTACTTTTATGGGTGTTGCTATTGCCGCCGCGTTTGGTTAGTTTGCGCGCCATGGAAACTTCATTCTTAGAGCCACTCAAAAAAGGCCACGTATTTTTTTATGACCTCGAGTTGGACGAAGTCGTTCACTTTCGCAAAGAAATCTACGATGCCGCACTCGAAGACGACGACGGTATGGACATTGACCTCACCAAAGAGGAAGAAGCCGACGCGGAAGACGCTTGGGAAATTATTGACGACGAGAGCGGACGTTACGAAGCGATGCCTCGCGTTCCAGTAGAAATGGTTACCGCTTGGGAAAGTGAATTTGCGGCAGCTGGCTCCAAAGACTGGGAAACTTTCCTGGCAACGAAGATGAATGAGTATGTCTTGAATTGGCTCAGCGAATTTGAAAGCGACGAAGAGACTAACGAACTACCGAATTAAGTTCGCGCGCCTCGGCTTCTGCAAAAGCTAAATAATTGTCAGCCAAGTCTTCAGGTTCGTCGCTGAGTGGCTTGCGCCGAGACCCAAACGCCGCCTTCAAAAAAACGCAGCTGCCCTTCTAGCCTTGGATTATCGCGTCGCGCCCGCAGAGTTCTCAGCCACTCGGGGCACGGACTGTGCGCGGCTTGTTCCGTCGGAGACGGCTTGCGAAGTGTAGCTCCGCGTTCCGTTGCAAACGAAACTGCAGACAGAACAACTGCCAAGGCGACGACAGAAATGTAAGAGCGCAAATTCATTCTCGCGAAACACCGTGTCGTGTGAAAAGCAAAATGGCGTCGTCCCCATGTCGAGTCGAACGCGGGCTTCCGTAACCGATCTTCTCAGCAACCCGAATGGAAGCCACGTTGTCTGGTCTAATAATACAGAACGTTTCGCGCTGCTGGAAGTTGGCATCGCCCCACGCCGTGACTGCCTTGAGCGCCTCAGTTGCATAGCCTTTGCCATGAAACTCAGAAGCAAGCACCCATCCCAGTTCTGGACGATCCGGTGCATCGGCAATTCCGCGTTTAAAATCGGCAAAGCCCATTTCACCGATGTAATTTCCCGTCGTTTTCTCTTCCACCGCCCATAGCCCGTAACCCATTAAAACCCAGTGCCCAACATATCCGGTCAAACGGCTCCAACACTGTTGTGGGGTAAATGGTTTGGCAGTTCCGATAAAACGCACCACTTCCGGGTCGGACCACATTTGCGCGCAGGCCTCGAAATCAGCCAACTTGTGCCCGCGTAAAATCAGACGTTCCGTTTCTAATTGAGGAATGGCCATACCGATAGCTAACAGAACTTTTGCCGACCGGGCAAAGCCTTATGACTGTTGCCTTGAGCGGCCGTGCAAGGTACCCCTACTTCCCATGCGTCTTCTGCAAAGTTTTGTTTTGTTGCTCACCGTCGCTTTTGGGATTGCCCACGCCAGTGAAAAACCGATCGCAACGCCCCAGACTGTGACCGTCGGCGCGTATATCAACGATATTCAAAATCTCGAGCTTAAATCTCACAGCTATACCGTCGATCTTTATCTCTGGTTTCGCTGGGCGGCGAAGGACCTCGATCCTGCGGGCTCGATGGAATTCGTAAATCCGTTTGAACTCTGGGGACACTCCAAAACCTTGGAATTCCCCAAACCCGTAAAACTCCAAAGCGGCGAGCAATATCAAATCGTGCGCAACTTGGGTCGCTTTAGCACCAAGCTGGCGCTATACGATTACCCGTTTGATAAACAGACTTTGATTGTGGAGATCGAGGACGCGAGTCTCGGCCACCACGAACTCAATTACAAAATCGGCGAAGAGGCGGTCACTTTAAGTCCCGACCTACTCATCCCCGGATTTCGCATCGGCAAACCGGCGATTCGCGTCGTGCAGCATCAGTATCCGACTAAGTTTGGCGACACCAATTTGGCAGAGTCCTACACCAGCTCGCGCGTTCGCATCGAACTGCCGATTGAGCGGCCATTGCTCACTTATAGTGTGAAACTTTTACTCCCCATCTTGTGCGTGATTTTTACTGCGGGCTTGATGTTCTTCTTCGGTCCTGCGTTTGTGGATTCGCGCGTCGGCATCGGAATTACTGCGCTGCTCACGATTGTGGCGCTCCAAATTACACTCAATGAAGACCTCCCCGAAGTCGATTATCTGGTGCTGATGGATAAGGTTTATCTGGCGAGTTATTTTTTTGTCATCGCCTCGCTGAGTACCGTCGTCAAAACCACACGCATGTGGGAGCTTGGTAATCACGAAGCCGCGGCAGCATTCAATCGCCGGTCGCTCATCGTCCTCGCATCCCTCTACACGCTCTGCACTGCCGGCATCATCGCCATGGGCTGGAATTAGAACGCGGCGACATGTGCGCGCTCGCTTTGGCGAGTATAAAGAGCGTTCATGTTTTTCTCCGATGCTTATCACTTCAATGACTTTATCTCGGTTGAGGGACACTTAAACCGAGTCTGGCACTACGAGCCGCTGATCATCGCGGTTCTTACTGCCGCATTCTTTTTGCTTTCGCGGTGGAAACAGGGCGCACACCAAACATCGTTGATACAGTGGGCAACTTCAAACCACCGACGAGCGGCGGGTGTACTCGCCCTCTTCACCTTAGGCCTGTGTCTATTTACCGCCGTCACTGCGACGCCCTTCCCCGTTATTCACGACGAGTTCTCGTACCTACTCGCTGCCGATACGTTTTCACATGGCAAATGGACCAACCCTACCCACGCCCTCTGGGAATTTTTTGAGACCTACCACGTGCTCCAACACCCCAGCTACCAATCGAAATACCTGCCAGCACACGCGGCGTTTATGGCACTGGGAAAAATCCTCACGGGCTATTTCCTCGGGGGAGTGTGGCTCGAGTTGCTCTTGGGAATTATCGCCGTGTACTGGGCACTAGCTGCATGGGTGGGAATTCCCTACAGCCTGCTGGCAAGTGCACTTCTTGCCGTCCGATTGAGTTTCAGCGCGATAGGTCGCGGCTATATGGGAGGCGCGCTTGCGATGGCCGGAGGTGCGCTGGTCGTCGGAAGCATTTTGCGACTCACCCAGAGGGAAACTCAAGGTTACAAACGATTAAGGAATGCGTTGCTCCTCGGATTGGGTCTCTCACTCCTCATGCACTCGCGTCCTTACGAAGGTTTATTTCTAGCTATTCCGCTACTCGGCTGGGGACTATGGAAGAATTCTTCAAGGCGACCTACCTGGCTGCACGTTGGGCAACCTATCGTTCTATCGTCGATAGTTACGGTTCCAGCTCTCGGTTTGATGCTCTACTACAATTACCGAGTTACGGGGGATTTCCTAGTATTTCCCTATGCACTGTACGACGCAGCCTACATCAAAGATCCGATTGTGCTCTGGGCACCCGGCCATCCCCATATCGAGTACCGAAACGCCTCCATGGCCGGATCGTTTAAATACTTCTCGACGAATATTCTGCAGGTTGACTGGCAACTAGAAAGCATCTCACATTTTCTGGCCGCCACCGTTTCAAAATTTGTGCAGGTGTTAAAAGTTTTTGGTGGATATGGCTGGGGAATCTTGGCCGCGATTGGATGCCTCGCTATTCGCCGTCGCAAGCGATCAATCTTGCCCATCGGACTTCTTGCGCTCGCACTTGCAATAGGATTTTCATCCATCACTTTTCTCATGCCCTACTACGCGTGCCCCGCATTGATTCTCTGGGCGTACCTCCTAGCCGAGGGAGTTAATGACACTTTCAAATCTCGCAATGCATGGAAACGATCTCTCGTTGCAGCGTGTTTATCGACCATTTTCATCGTTCCGATTTTCTCCAAGACTTGGTTTCAGATGCCGGCGGGATCGGGAAGTATTTACCTGCGAGAAAAATCAGATTTGGTTAAACAAATAGTGAACCAGCCTGGAAAGCATCTCATTCTCGTTCGATGCGACGAACCGGGTCTAGACAATTGGATCTATAACGAAGCAAATATCGATGATTCACGAGTGGTTTGGGCGCGAAGCCGCGGCAACGCACTCGACGCGCAGATCTTAGATTATTTTCGCAATCGACAACGCTGGACCATTACCTTTGAACGAAATTCTCGAAGAGAAATTGTGCAAACCCTCTTCAGGTATTCAGATTTTCGTGAACAGTTGCCACCGGGAGCCAAGTTTTTCGACGACAACTGAGTTAAGATAGCTTTCCAATATTTTCATTTTGAGTAAAAACAAAAGGGGCCATCATGAATAAAATGAAGTCGCTAGCTGCTTTACTTGTGTGTTTCACCGCCTTCGGATCATCGGACTCCAGGCTTCCATCTAAAACGAACAAAGTCTCACCCGCAGTGGGAACAGATATGTTCACACTCAATCGCAAGGGAAATAACTCCTCCACGAGCGGCCGCTATAAAGACAATCTGATGCTTTTGTGGAACGGGTCCACGATGAAGCTCGACGTAGGCGATCAAGGTGCCAAGCTCCCCAACGGCGGAAAATGTTCGGTGTCGAGCATTGTCTCGGGCAGCGATGTGAAGTGCGATACGAAAGAAGTACGCATGTACGCAACCACCACCTGCGTTTCCAATTGCACCGCACAGAACCCAAAGTTTAAGACCGAATGCTGGGTCGACCAAGCAAATGGATCTACCGTCACTTGCGAGGCTGCGTTTCCAAATGCTAACTGGAGTTTGTACTCCTACTTCAAATCCGGATACCAGACTGGCGCCTCTTGCACAGACAGCGTGGCGACCAACCTTCTCACTTACAACGTGACGTCCGGTCAACCAACGACGTACGGAACTCAAACGCTAACTCTTCCGGCTAGAGGCACTTACTGTTACGCGACGGTACCAGCTTATGCAGGAACGCTAGATCCAATTGCCGGAGTCGTAAAGTTGTCAGAAGTGATCGACGCAAGTTCCGCTTACAGCGCCGTGACCGTCACCTACTAAGCACTAAAGCATGAACCATTTCAGACGCCGGCGCCCCTAAAGCGCCGGCGTTTTTTATGGAGCGCATAGTTAAGGTTTACTTACCGTTCCACGATACGATGAGACACTTTTTTCATCGGGTATGGGACGGGGGAGCATGGGTTTTATTTTTAGCGATTACGCGAAGCGCAAAAAACTCGACCGCATCGTAAATACCGCTGATCCCAAAGACCGCATTCTTGAAATCGGTGCTGCTGGTGGTTGGTTTGGACAGCGCCTTAAAGCAAACGGATTTCAAAACTACCAAAGCCTAGATCTCGCTGGCGACGCCGATTTTATCGGCGATATCCGGAACTGGCGGGCACTAGGCCTCGAAGAAGCTTCCTACGATTGGATCATCGCCCTTGAAGTCGTCGAACACGTTGATTGCTTTGACGCGATTTGGTCGTTGCTCAAACCCGGTGGCAAAGTCTTTCTCACCTCACCCGTGCCGCACTTTGATTGGGTTTGCAAAGGCCTCGAATGGGCCGGACTCACCCAAAAGCGCACCAGTCCTCACGACCACCTGATCTACTTCGAAGATATTCCAAAACTCACACCCATCTGGCGGCGCAATCTAGCAGGTCTGTCTCAATGGGGAATTTTTGAAAAGCGAATCGGGGAAACAGATGCCTAAGCGAGTTGTCATTGTCGGCGGTGGGCCCGCGGGCTTAACCGCAGCACACGAACTTTGCCAGTATCCAGATTACCAACCCATAGTGTTTGAAATGGAAACGCAATTGGGCGGTATTTCCAAAACGGTTCGGCACAATGGCAATCGCATGGACTTGGGCGGACACCGTTTCTTTTCTAAATCAGATTGGGTGATGAATTGGTGGCTGAAGCACCTGCCGCTGCAGAATCTCCAAACTCAAAAAGACCTTGAGATCACCTATCAGCAATCTAAACGCTCAATCCACCTAGAAGGTGGCGAGAATCCTGACGAGAAAGATCTGGTAATGCTCGTGCGAGAACGGCAATCGCGGATCCTCTTCGGCGGAAGATTCTTTGATTACCCTCTTTCTCTCTCTGCGACGACGCTGAGAAATCTGGGTATCTGGCGGTGCATTAAATTTGGTATCAGCTTTGTGGCCGCGCGATTCTCGTTCCGAGACGAAAACAAGAATCTCGAATCGTTCTTTATTCGTCGATTTGGCAAAGAGCTGTATCAGACGTTTTTTAAGTCCTACACCGAGAAAGTGTGGGGACAGCGCTGCGATCAAATTAGTGCTTCGTGGGGCGCACAGCGAATCAAGGGGCTCTCAATTAGCAAAGCTGTTCTGGATGCAGCCATGCGCCTGCTCGGTATTAAGCAGAAAAAGGTTGAGACCAGCCTGATTGAAAAATTCTTCTACCCCAAGCTAGGCCCCGGCCAGCTCTGGGAAGAAGTCGGTCGAAAAATCACCCAGATGGGCGGCGAAATCTCGATGGGCCAAAAGGTCGTAGGAGTGAGCTACGACAACGCCAAAGTGAAAAGCGTTACCGTTCGAGATCTAAGCACAGGCCTAAATCACGAAGTCGAATGCGATTACCTGATTAGCTCCATGCCGATCCCCGAGTTGCTACAGGCTTTTGACCAGGGAGTGCCGGCGCCGGTGATGGAAGTTGCCAACGCTCTGCGTTTTCGCGATTTCATTACCATGGGCGTTTTGCTCAAGCGCTTAGGACCTAAATTTGCGTCGGTAAAAGACACTTGGCTCTACGTCCAGGATCCTTCTGTAAAAGTTGGACGCATTCAGTTCTTTAATCAATGGAGCCCGTACCTTGTGGCTCAACCCGATACGGTTTGGGTCGGACTCGAATACTTCTGCGAAGAAGGCGACGCTTTATCGTCGATGACCGATGCGCAGTGGTTGGATTTGGTGAAGCGAGAGATTGAGCAACTCGGTCTGGGCCTGGCTAACGAAGTGCTCGACACCAAATTAGTGAGAGTGCCCAAAGCGTATCCCGCGTACTGGGGCGGCTTTGAGCAAATGCCGGTCATCCGATCGTTTGTGGATCGATGCGAGAACCTTTTCTTAGTTGGCCGCAATGGCATGCACCGTTACAACAACCAAGATCATTCGATGCTCACAGCCTCGATGGCGGTAAATCACATTCTAACGGGTAAAACCGAAAAAGCGCCGATTTGGGATATCAATACCGAAGAGGAATACCACGAGACCAAAGTGGAAGTGGCGGAAGCAGAGCCAGAATTAGTGGTCATGGCGCCAGCTTAAAGAAAAGATCTGCGAGGCCCTGAGGCCTCGCAAATCAGAGAATTACTTGGTCCATTTAGGGCTTGCGAGCAAGCCTTGGAATAGGACAGCGCTGGTGGTCTTGTCGCGCAGAGCAAATACAAACGCTTTATCGACGATCAGAGTCTTAGGAGTTTGGATCGCTGTTGTTTCACGAGTGAAAACAACCGCAGTTACTGCGGAAGCCTTGAAGCCACCTTCTTCCATCTGCACAGCAGTTTTTTGCAAGACATCGCTGATGTAGATTGGTTCGTTAGCTGAGGTTTCCACTCCGAGCTCCGAGAACTGATCTTTGATCGCTTTAAACGCACGTTCGATTCCGAGCGTCGTTAAAAAACCCTTGAGCGATTTTGCGCCCTCAGCTTCGTACTCAAAATTGAATTTAGGCACATGCAGCGAAGCATCGGCCGCTTTCAACTTGGCCACTGCGGCTTCGTAGGTTTTCTTTTCGAGATTGGCACCCACGTCGTAAGCATTTTTGCCTTCGACTGGAACCAGAATATCGAGAGCGAAACTACCCGCTTTGTCGCAGACCGTATCCTTTTGTCCGCCGCCCACTTCTTCCTCATGGCTTTTCGCACAGAAAGGCACTTACCGATCGTTTTCTCGTAGCTTCCGCTGATTTTGAAATTCTCAGAATTTCCTAAAACCAAGTTAGCTAGTTTCACTTTTTCTTCTGACTTACGATCGAGTAATTCGCGAGCCAGCAAATTGGTGGCTTCGTTGAGATCATCGCCCGAGCCCGAGAATCCGAGCGCCTTGATAATTTCTTTTTGGGTGTCGCCCGTTGCTCCTGCTTGCGCCATCGAGAGCGCCACGCTTGCACTCAAAGATGAAATCAAAATGTTCGTATCTTTTTTAGCCTTTGCCTCATCCGCAACTACTTGGCGAAAAAGCTTCCAACCAAACTCGTTATTCGCTTTGGCGGCTTGTTTGAGATCTCCTTTTGCGAAAGCAAACGTGCTCGCAAAAATCATTACCAACGTTAAATATTTTTTAAACATACTGCGTCCCTCCTATAGGACGGGCGCACGGTAAGACGACATCTAGACGAATCCAAGACGCACAGCGACATACAGACTCGCCTGTTTCAAATCAACTTTTCATATCCGGAGAATATCTCGAATCAGCGGCCCCAATTCACGCACGACATCTTCCTTAGAAAATAGATAGGCAGAGCCGAGCGGACAAGCTTCGTGACAAAACTTATGCGCCTGCGGAGATCCCGCGGTGAACATTAAAACCTTGGCGAGAGGCGCGCGATCGCGAATAGCCTGTAATGCAGGTATAGCGCCCATATCGGAGGATAGCGGATCCACCATCACGATCGAAATCGGCGGCTTTTCCAATTCATTGATTAGCTGGTCGTCGTCGGCAACTTCGACCACGTCTGCATCGATTTTCTCAAATGCGATGCAAGCCTTAACCCAGTTTCGCCAATAATAGTCCTGATCTAGTAAGAGAATTTTTTCCATGTCTCTATCATCGGGATAAAGACCCGCGCGGTCGTCGGAACCGGCCGGTTCAGACGTCCTATCCGGCCAATCCGGACATCGCGTGCGCGCAAAAGCAGCCTCGGCCCCAGTCACCCCGAGACTTTGGCTCTTCAACAGTCTAGATTCGGCAGCGTGGAAGAGATGGCGGTAAGACTATTAGACGTGCTGGGGCTGCTTCTGGTAGCGACCCTGCTTACTACGTCAAAAAACGAAAAGGCCAATCGGCTTTTGGCAGTGGCGCTGTGCTGCTCGATTTTGGAGCAACATCTCACAGTCTGGGTGATCGAATCCGCGACCAATCAGTCGCCGATTGCGCTTGTACTGTTTCGACTACCGCTGACTACGCGCTTACTGGCCCTGCCGTTTTTCTATCTCTATATAAGGACTCTCACTCAAGGCGGTAAATTGAGTGCACGTGACGGCATGCACTTTGTCCCATTTGCGATCAGCGCCTGTTGGTACGTCCTTGTTCGCACCTTCGGACCACCGACTTTGTTTGAAGCGAGCCCACTCTTTCTTTGGGAACGCTACATCCGATTAATTTTGATGTTCTTGGTAGAAGTGTTTTACGGGTATTTAGGTCTCTCTCATTTGCGCCGATATCGCAAAAAGGCCCTGGGTTTTCTTTCGAGCTACTCCGAAGTGCGCCTGCATTGGCTTCACGTTGTCTCTGGGGTGCTCACAGTTTTCTGGTGCATTGACCTGGTGGATATCTTGTCGGGTCCTAAAATGGTTTTGGCAGTCTATATTCCATACGCCGCCACCCTCTCGCTTTTTACCCTGGCATTTTTTTCGCTGCGAAACTCTCTGGTATTTCTTGAAACGACGCGCCCCACGACGGATAGCGACACCGCAACTCTGACGCCCGCGCAGTTGAAGAAATATTCGCAAGATATGACGCAACTATTTGTGCAAAGCCAACTGCATTTGAAACCGGAGTTGCGCCTCTCGGATTTAGCGACGGCATTGAATCTCAAAAGCTACCGAGTCTCTGAAATCATCAATCGTGGGTTGCACACGAATTTCTATGATCTTGTGAATGGCTACCGCGTTACAAAGGCAAAACACATGCTTGGAGATCCGCAATTCAATCACTGGAATTTGCTCGGCATCGCGGAGGAGTGTGGCTTTCGTTCTAAGTCGGTATTTAATTCGGTGTTCAAGACCAAAACGGGCCTTACACCGTCTGAATTTCGCAATCTAGCCGACTAGATTCTCCCGACGAGCTGCCAAATTGAATGTTAAGAGTTGCCACACTAAGAGCACGAGTACCAATCCCGCTTTGGAAAACGCGATTCCGGTCCCTTCAAAGAAGCTAAAGTGCAGCCCAATGCTTACGGCGCTACGGGAAATATCGAAGCTAAACACAGAGAAGAACAGAGCCAAGATCATTAGGCTAAGGGATGCCAAGTAAGCCGCACGCGAGGCACGGCCCGTAATCCACTCTTCGCGTTCATCTCGCTCTTTTAGATTCGCTAGACGCTTCAAAGTATTTTCTCTGGCGGCCGGCTGGACGACCAAGACGACGAGAAACAGTACGAGTGCCGCGAACCAAACCATCAGGTTCCACGACAGGACTTCCCATAATATCTTGATCACTAACGAACCACTAGCTAGCGCCTGTTCTTGGGTTTGAAACGTTCCCCAAACCATTGCAGATGCAACCAACGGAATGCTCACAACCAAATAAGTTTGAATAAAACGAATGGCTTTATGCACGGCGTGCTCCTTTTTCAAAAAAGATCTGTTCGATTCCGAGTTTAAAGAACTTCGATAGTCGAAAGGCTAATTCGAGCGAGGGATTATAACTGCCCTTTTCTAAGGCCAGGATAGTTGCGCGGGTGACTTCCACCGCGTCGGCTAAATCCTGTTGGGTCAGGTTGCGCTCGTGCCGCAGTTCCTGAATTTTATTCTGAATAGAAAACTTACCTTCGATTCTAGGCATCGACTTTTCCCCAGCTCTGTATGTAAAGTAAACTATACATGCAGCCGTGTAAAGTCTATTTTACATTGCGAAAGTTGATAACGGCGATACCGAATGCCGAGAGCCCTGCAAATGTGCGCGCCCAATGCCAGGTAATCCAACGCCGGCGCAGCTCTAGCAGATCCGCCGCAGAAATCGGATCAGGTCCAAAGAAAAGTTCATTGATCGGCGCGTGCACAACTAAGTAAGTGGGCACGATTAGGATCACCAGACCAAACACCACAATCCAGCGGCCGCGATCGTCTTTGCAAAAAATCGAGCACAAGGCGGAAAGCACAATCGAAGCACCCATCAGCGGCACCATCTTGTCGCCAACGAAGAGGCCCAGCACTCGAAAATTCTCGCGGAATAAATCCGGCGCTAGCGCTGCCCAGTAAGGGGCAAGGCAAGTTGCGATAAACAGCATGGCTCCCGAAAAAAGCCCCAAGAAGATCACGCAGAGGAATTGCAGTCGGGTCAGAAGTGGCAAGGCGGCTCCCTTAAATCGTTGTTATACCGTCGTATAGCACCCGCTCGGGCGATATGGTATTTCTCTATTGTTTGGAGATACCCGTGAGAGCTGTTCCCGCCCTATTCCTACTGATTTCCCTATCATTTGCAGCTGTTACCGTTGCCGACTCGAAAGCTCAGTCGAAAACTGATTCGAAAACGAAGGTCGCTTACCTAGGCGGGTTTTCAAGCCTCAGTACCGGGACGGTGTTGACCGATTTAAACCTTGAAAAAGGGTTGAAGATTTTCATCAAGATGAATCCCGAAGTTGAGAAAAGCATCGAGTTCGTGCGTTTCGACAACCAGGGCGAGGCCGCTAATACCGCGCTAGAAGCTCAGAAGATCGTCGACCAAAACATCAAATTCATCATCGGCGTTTCCAAGAGCAACCATGCCTTAGTGGTTGCCCCTCTCGCCGATGAAAATAAGATTCTCTTTATTACGCCGCAGGCCACGAATGACAAGGTGACTCAGAATCACCCGTACGTTTTTCGCAGCTGCTTTTCAGATCTTTACCAAGGCCGCGCACTCGCGCAGTTTGCGACACAGAATCGCAAAGCCAAAAAAATTCTCATCATGACCAATGTCGACACGCCCTATTCATTGGGTCTTGCTCAACGTTTTACGGAGTTCGTCGGCGACAAAGCGGCCATCACCGAGATGAAGTACGTGCCAGATAGCATCAACGTAGCTGAGATCAAGGCCACTGTTGAAAAAGTAAAACCCGATTTGGTTTTCATCCCGGACTACGTCAATACAGCAGTGTTCCTGATTAAAGAGTTTTATAAGATTGATCCCAAAATGCTATTGGTTGGCGGCGATGGCTGGGGCGGAAGAGAAGTTTTGGATCCAGCAATCAAGCCCCTAATAGGGCTGAACGCTTACTACACAACGCTTTGGAGCCAAGATCTGGCGAACCCTAAGAATCGGAAGTTTGTGAAGGTCTTCGCCTCCGAATACCCGGGCGATCCATCCAGTATTAGCGCGGCTACGATGTACGATGCGCTTTCGATATTCTGGGAATCCTATAAAGCGGTGAAGGGCCCTAAAACACCGGATGCGGTGCGGGCCAAACTTCTCTCCACGACTTTCTCGACGACTTCTGGAAAAATAAGTTTTCCAGACCCGAACAATCCGACTCCAAAAAAGCGGGTCGTTGTGAATCGGTTAAATGAAGGTAAGCACGAACTCTATGACTCCTACTGATGTCCGCGCAACCATCAGTGGAATTATCGCCGAGAAGTACCGCTCCATTATTTTCATCATCGCCGGCCTACTGGTGGGACTCTGGTTCACACTGAGTGCCTATGCGATCAACAATCTCTATCAGCGCACGCTAGACCGGATGTACAGCTGGATTTTGGTCAATAAGTCCAAAGTCGAAGAAGGCCTCTTTTTAAGCAACAACGAATCGCTTCGCTTGCGCCTAGGCCAAATCTGCACTCTCTCGGATTCGCTTACCCATTACGACGTTGCACTCTACGATGCGGAGAAGAAGATAGTCTTAGGAACTCTGCCCTTCCCGACCACTTCGAATTCCGGGATGGAATACAACATCCCTATGCTGCGCACGGCGTACTTTGATTCGCTGGCTTTTGCAGGCAAGCAGACGGGCTATCTCTATGTCCGCGCGCAGTTAAAAACGCCGCTGGTATTGGCCACCGTACTGCTGATTTTTGTGCTCTGCTCGGGGATCTTTCTAACGGTAAGGCGGCTTCTGTCATCGTTTACCAGTATTCTTGATCGCCGTATCGTGAGGCCGATTGTCTCGCTGCGGGAATCAATGAATCGCTTTGACATGGAAAAAGGTTCTGGCGGAGTTACGCTGTCCGGCGAAAATCTCCCCGCAACGGAAATTGCGGAGCTCTACGTCGGCTACAGCGCGATGTTAGACCGCATCCGTGAATATTCAGAATTAGAAATCAAAAGAGCAGAAGCCGATGCCACATTTCGAGTCGCGGCACAAGTTGCGCACGACATTCGCTCGCCGCTAACTGCTCTTAAGACGGCATGCTCCAACCTGGGTGCAGTTCCGCCCGATGTGGGACATCTCATTCGCCTAGCAGCGGATCGTATCAATGAGATTGCCAATAATCTCATCGAAAATAATCGGGCGCAGGTCAAAGGCCAGCAAGCAGCAGCGTCCTCTCCCGGCGCCTCTCCCAAGTCTTCGGCGGAACGATCAGCTGAGTGGTTAGCACTGTTGATTGAGAACTTGCTACTAGAGAAGCGGCTGCAGTTTCAATCCACGCACCAGATCGCGTTTCGGTTTCAATCCGACGTAGAAGCATTTTCTGCATTTGGCTGGGTAGACGCACGAGAGTTTAAGCGCATGCTCTCGAATCTTCTCAATAACGCAGCGGAGGCTATCCCCGTCGATCAACCGGGAGTCATCGAGCTGCACGTTCGTAAGAATGATTCTTTGATTGAGTTAGAGATCCGCGACAACGGCAAAGGCATTCCTCCTGAAATTTTGCCCAAGCTCACGCGGCTTGGTTTCAGTTTCGATAAAAAGGCCGGAACGGGCCTAGGCTTGCATCATTGCAAGACCACGCTTGAAAGCTGGGGCGGTAAACTGGCAATTGAGTCCGTTGTAGGCCAAGGCACGAGCGTGACGCTGTCACTGGAAGCGGCTCCCCTGCCGGGGTGGTTTCTACCGGAGCTCCATTTGCGCAAAGACCAAATGGTTGTCGTTATCGACGACGACAAGATGGTCCACGAACTTTGGCGCGTGCGCTTCGCAACACTCACCGACAGCGGGCTTAGTCTCATTCACTTGAACAAGCCAGAAGAATTAGAAAATTGGTTGAGCGATAACCCCGGGGCCTTGGCTAGAACGCGTTTCCTCGTCGACTACGACTTTAAGGGCAGCTCTCTCACCGGATTAGACCTGATTCGTAAGAATTCGATTTATTTTCAAAGCGTACTGGTAACCGGCCAAACCGACCTCAAAGAACTACGCAATATCTGCGCAAACATGAACGTCCGCCTGCTGCCAAAATCGATGGCAGCTTCGGTTCCGATTCGGATTAGTTAATAATAGCCAGAGATTCGTCGATTAATGGAGGCGTTTGACGCCGTAGTCATTGGCCACGAATAACCCACTGGTACTCCAGAAGATTCCCGTAGGGCTACGGATGTTAGATACGGCTAAGAGACCGCCGTTGTTATCCAAACCAGTGGTCGGGTCACCAAACAAAGTGGTGACGACTGCACCGGGCATGCTGATCTTGCGCACAGAATGGTTACTGAAGTCGGCGACGTAGAGGTTCGTACCGTCATTGGTAATACCGTAAGGGTTATTGAAACGGGCAAGCGTGCCCGTACCGTCGGCAAAAGAGCAAGAGCCTTGCGTACCCGCAATCGTGCTCACCGCACCGGTCGCAATTACGATCTGTCGAATCACGCAGTTACTGTAGTCTGTAACGAACATGTTCGCGCCCATCACGGTAATGCCGGTTGGGTTGTTAAATCGTACTGAACCGCCCGTACCGTCCACCCATCCAGAAGTAGCTACAAGTCCAGCATATGTAGTCATGACACCAGCATTAGTGCTGCTCGAAGTTCCCACGATCTTACGAATCACGTGGTTGCTCGTATCCGCGACATAAATGTCTGTACCGTCGACTGCAATACCTAGAGGAGTAGCATAACGACCAGTGGTACCTGTTCCAGTGGCCGTACCTGTGACTCCGTTAGAGCCGGAAATCGTATTCACGCTGCCAGAGGAGACTGTCACTTTACGAACCGAGTGCGAGTTCGAATCAACGATAAATAAGTTCGTACCGTTGGTTGCCATTGCGGCCGAGCGGTTTATACGCGCGCTGAAGGTTCCCACGCCGTCCTGACCCGAACAAGTTGCAGCCTGACCCGCAAAAGTCGAAGTGCTAATCGACGACAAGTTCGTCGCTCGGATCAGGCAGTTATTCCACTCCGTCATATACAGAACACCACCAACCACGCTCATACCGCGAGGTCCGTTGAATTTGGAAACCGATTGCGTTCCGTCGGTATAACCATAAGAATTCGGCACGCCGGCTATGGTATCAACCACGCCCGACGTCAGATTAATGCGACGAACAATGTGGTTACTGTAGTCGCCGACATAGAGGTAACTTGAGTCACCATCGATCTGAGCAGGTAAGTTAAAGCGAGCAGAATTGTAAACGTCGTCCGAACTACCCGTGGAGTTATATGTACCCCAAATGGTTGTGACGACTAAACCGGGCAAAGTAATCTGACGAATGGTGCTGTTGTTACCATCGCCGAGATATAAGTTAGATCCATCCCAATACAGACCCAGCGGGGTGAAGAGACGAGCGGCGGTGCCCGTACCATCGGTACCGGCGTTAGCACCGGCAGCACCAACTACCGTTGTAACGGGGTTCGCACCCCCAAGAGTAACAAGGCGGATAGTGTGGTTGGCGGTATCCGAAACATACAACAAGCCGCCCGTCGTCCAAGCAATACCGCGAGGAGAGTTAAATCGAGCCGAAATCCCCGTAGCGTTATCGAGAGAACCGGCAACTCCCGAACCTGCAACCGTCGTCACCGCACCCGTGGCAATCACGATTCTGCGAATAATGTTGTTAGACATGTCGGCGACATAGAGATTAGTGTCCGTCGAGTCGATGGTAATTGCGCGTGGGTTTCGGAAACGAGCAGCTGCACCCGTACCGTCGGTAGCGGCTTGCGCGGTGCCCGAGCCAGCTAAAGTGGTTACGGTAAAAGGGCTGGTTAAGTTTACGACACGAATCGCTCCCCACTCAGCGACGTAGAGATTGTTGTTACCCGAATCCATCACCATGCCCCAAGGGTTACGGAAACGGGCGCTGGTTCCTGGTCCGTCCGTCAAAGTACAAGATCCTGCAATCCCGGCGATGGTCGTTACGACACCGGCGCTTGTGATCTTACGCAGCGTGCAGTTGGTTTGTTCAATCGTGTAAACGTTACCGCTGCCATCAGCAGCAACACCAAACGGATTGTTCAAGCGAACGGCGCTTCCCGTGCCATCCAAGAAACCTTGAGGGCTCGGGTTACCTAGGTATTGATCCACGACGGTAAAATTGTCGTTAGCGTAAGTGAACCCGTTTGTAAGGGTAGCTGCTTGAGAGTCTGAGTTCGTGAACACGATGTCTTTGGCGCCGGCACTAGCTCCAGTCGGAGTCTTGCAAGTAGCGGTAGTCGCACTGCCAACCACCACGTTGGTGCAGGTATTTCCGCCGACCGTGATCGTAGCACCAGAAGCAAATCCGCTACCGCTTAAAGTAATTGTATTTTCACCCCCGATAAACCCAGTCGACGGCGAAACTGACGACAAGATTGGGGGCGAGCGATAAGTAAATAGGTTAGTACCTGTGCCCGACTGGACGTCTGGATTGTTGGTAGCAACTATGCTGGTCACGCCTGCCGGATTGAATCCCGTCACACAGGTCATGGTGGTGGAGCTTACATAAGTAGGAGAAGTACAGGTCACGGCGCCGATAGTTGCAGTGATACCCGAAAAGAAATTCGTTCCCGTAATCGTTACAGTAGTGCCACCAGCTGTGGTGCCCGAAGTGGGACTAATCGCGGTCACGGTAGGGACTGCGCGATAGCCAAAACTACCACCGGTGCCGCTTTGGCTATCGGTATTGGTAACAACAGCAGAATAAGTTCCCGCCGAGTTAGCACCGGTTGTGCCGGTAATCGACGTAGAACCGACGCTGCCGACTGTAATCGGAACTCCACCCACTGAAACGGTCGCACCCGAACGGAATCCTGTTCCGGTAATCGTAATCGCCGTACCACCAGCAAGAGGCCCTGCTAAAGGCGCGATGCTCGTGACTGTAGGAGCAGGGTAATAAGAGAAAGCGTTTGAGAGAGTAGCGGATTGCGAGAAATTATCCGTCACAACGATAGAATAAGTACCCGCAACGTTGGTTGGAGTTACGAACGAAAGCGAAGTAGCAGAACTTACGTTTACGCTCGTACCTGCAACACCATTCACTTGAACAGTCATTGGAGTAGCGAAGCCAGTTCCAACGACAGTAACCGTCGTTCCGCCAGCAAGAGGTCCAGCAGCAGGCGAAGAAGAAGAAACTCCAGGCCCTGCAGAATAGGTAAAGCCGTTAGTCAAAGTGCCGATTTGGGCATCCGAGTTTGTAACGACAACGTCCTTGGCACCCGAGGTGGCAGAAGTTGTAAAACCGGTGATGCTCGTAGCACTAACCACAGTCATGCCACTTAATGCCGAAGAGCCAATCGACACCGTCGCACCAGACAAGAATCCAGTACCGGTCAAAGTTACCGCTGTGCCGCCGCCCAAAGCGCCAGTCGCAGGCGAAATCGCCGAAACTGTAGGAGCAGCTTGGAACGTGTATCCGTTTACCAATGTTCCGGTTTGGCTATCTGGATTGGTAACGACAACGTTATTTGCGCCAGCAGCATGAGCCGGCATCGTCACGAATAAAGTAGTAGCCGAAGTACCCGTTACTGAAGCAGCAGACCCACCGACGGAAACCGTAGCACCGGCTTGAAAGTTTGTTCCCGTAATCGTCGCAAGCACACCCGAAGTCACGCGACCCGCGCTAGGCGAAATCGACGACACTGTCGGAGCCGGGTTGTAACTGTAAGAACTCGTTAAGCTCGAAGAAGTTCCATCCGGATTGGTGATCGTAACTGTCTTAGGACCAGCCGATCCAGCAGGAGCCGTGCAAGTTGCCGTCGTGCTATTCGCAAGCACAGAAGTGCAACTTCCGGCGCCAATCGAAATCGCAGCCATCGAATTGAAATTCGAACCGGTTAAAGTAACCGTGTTACCACCCGCCAGCGCTCCGCCCGAAGGAGACACCGACGATAAAACAGGAGGGTTGTTGTACGTATAAGCGCTACCTAACGTAGCAGTCTGCGTATCCGGGTTCGTAACAACCAAGTTATAAGTGCCGGCTGTCTTCGCCGAAGTCACCGCAACGATGCTCGTCGAAGTAACCGACGAAATCGAAGCACTCGTTCCGCCGATGCTAACCGTTGCACCCGAAACAAAGTTGGTTCCCGAGATACTGATCGATGTACCACCAGCGGCAGTACCCGAAGTCGGCGAAACGGAGACTAAAGTAGGAGGGGGAGAAGACCCGGTATAGGTATAACCGCTTGAGAGATTTCCGAATTGTCCGTCGCTATTGGTAACTCTTACGTCTGCAGCACCCGACGTCATTGGCGAGGTCGTACACGTCAGCGAAAGTCCGTTACCAGCAACACCAACGCTCGTGCAGGAACTACCACCGATGGTAACAGTTGCACCCGATAAGAATCCCAAACCATAAATCGTGACCGACGTACCGCCAGTGTTCGAGCCACTCGAAGGCGAAATCGTCGAGACCACTGGAGCAGCTTGATAACGATAGCCGTTACTTAAAGTACTTGATTGAGAATCAGGGTTAGTAACAGTGACGTTCACGTTACCGGCCGATCCTGCAGGTACTGTGACAGAGCCTTGAGCGGCCGAGATCACGCTCATCACTGCAGGGGCAGAGCCACCAAAGGTAACCGTCGCGCCAGCGGTAAATCCACTACCCAAAACAGTCACTGTATTTCCGCCCGAAAGAGAACCCGCAGCAGGCGTTACAGAAGAAACAGAAGGAGGACCTTGGTAAAAAGCGCCGTTAGGCAAGTTACCCGAAGATTGATCCGTGTTAAGAACGACTACCGTAGCGGCACCATACGCTGAAGAAGCAGGTGCAGAACCAGTCGCCGTGTTGGCATCAACAAGCGTAACGCTAGTCGCAGCGGTACCTTGGAAATAAACTTTTAAGCCAGTTTTAAAGCAGCTACCAGAAACGGTGAAAGAAGTGCCGCCCGCAGGAGCGATTACGTAAGGGGTCACTGCCAATACAGTAGGAGAGCACGAGGAAGTCGAACTTTCGCCGCCTACTAAATCACCAAAGCCACCTTCCGGATTACATCCGGTTAGTGCAAGCAAACTCATTGCAGTGAATAAAGATTTGGTTAACAACGTCCGCATACGTACCTCATAGAGAAGCACCAAACTTAAAGGCGCTCCTCTGACACTTATATTACGCGACGCGTTTAAGAAAATTTTGTTGGGATTGTGAAATAAAGCACACAATTACGTAACTAATTGATTTGGGGAGCCATTTAAAAAGTTCAGAACGAGAAGGTGATACCGGCGAGACAGGTAGTTTCGGCAGCGCTGGTCGAGCTCGCGCCTGCGAAGAAAAGGTGGCGCACAATGATTTTTAGCGAGTAATCGTCGGCTAAAGCTCTTTCAACTCCCACCGCTACGCCGGCACCCGCGTAACCTGATTGAACTACTTGGAATTGTCGCTGGGCAAAGTAAGCGCCAATGTAAGGACGCCAAAGATCGGTCGACACAAAGTTGTGGGAATTGTCGATAAAACGATACGGTTCAGAATCAGAAAACGGATAGTAGTTGATTCCTAAATCCACTCCAAAAGCCAAATCGCCGGAGATGAATCCCGACACCAAGATGGTGTAACCCGCAGACAACTCTAAACCCGGAATAATTCGGTGCTCATAGGCAGCATGAAATGCGCCTAAGTTTGCAATCGAACCACTCCTAGTGGTGGAAGCTGCGGAAACTAAGAATCCGCCAGTGACGACATGAAACTCCGCTGCCTGTGTCCGTGCGGACAAAGCAGTCATCAACACGATAGCGATAAAACTAAGCCGCTTCGCGGAGAGGTTCAACGTCGGCAACAGGCTCATTCTCTTTCTCTGTCTTCTTTTGTAAGAGGCTGTGTAGGTAAGCTGCAATTTGCAGGCGGATACGACCGGTTTCTTCCTTTTGCGTCTGCGTTTCCGAACTTACTTGTCGGATTAAATCGTTGTAGAGAAACCGTTGCTTCTCGGACAAGAAGGATTCGATTTTTTGTCGCTCGGTCGGCTTCAAATCGGCGAGTACTTTTGCCCAGAGACCGACTGCAAATGCTGAGAACACCAACCGGCAAGTTTCTTCATCTTGATCAAAGAGCTTAAAGAACGGCGGTCGTACCGAAGGAATGCGGCTGTCTTTCGACAATACCTGATAAATCTCGCGCTCTTCGTCTGGGTCGGCCGTCAGCAAATGGCTGATTAGTTCGAGCTCTTCGCGGTACTGCGCAAGCAATGAGCGCGTACGCAGCGGGCGAATACTCTGCGCGATATTACAGAGAGTTTCGCAGCGTTTCGCGTCGATCAAAACTTCCTTTGCTGAAGGCTCCAATACCTGCGCCCAGCCGCCGGGGAATAATTTGCGAGCCGTATTAAGTGCGAGGCCTTTCGGCAGCGCTTTTAGAATCGCAATTGCTTCATCTTTGGAAACTTTTTGTAAGAAATCGATACGCTCTAGTTGCGTGAGGCGCCAGGTGGAGAGCAACAGCGCCGACCAAGCCGATTCTTCTTCGGCGTGTTTGTTGCGCAGCAGTTTGCGTAAGACCATCAGCGATTCGAAATCCATTGCGCCAGGCTCGTTCAAGGCCATCAACCAGAAATCTTCCATGCTGTAAGCAAAGAGTTTATCTTGAACAGCTTGCGGGAATTCGACGAGAATCGCGCCTAGAGCCGCGGTATCGCGTTTGCCGATTTCGTTTAATTCAAAAACATCTAAGTGCGAAGGGAATCCAGGTGCCGTGCAAAGCGTATCGATAGTGCGAACGGCCAGGTCTTTCAACTTAACCGGATCGTGCATCTGGAATTCGCCACCGCCGCCACCACGAGTGGATTTGGTCTCAGCACCTGCAGAAGTAGTCGGGACCGCAGCCCCGCCTCCGCCACCCGATTTGCGGGCAGATTCTTCGAGCGCTTTTGCAATTTTGTTGCTGGAGAGGCGGTTAATCCACAGCATCCCCATCAAGAAAAAGAGAATTCCCGTTCCAATGAGCAGAACTTCTAGCCATTGGATATTGTACGTTCTCCACGCCTTGCGATTGATGTAGACCTCATCGCGCGCGGCATTCAGGTGCAAGAAACTGACGGTGGATTCGCGGATTTCCACGGCTTCGGCTTCAGGCAATTGATTAGGAACGGCAATCGTCACGACGGTTTTCCGGACACGGCGCTGCAATTGATTAAGCGGCTTGGCAGGATCATCCCACTCGTCGACAATTTCTTCTGCTGATAAATCAAAATAGGGGAGCTGCTCGCCTTTTACACCATTGGCGTTGCGCTCGTTGCGGAACATTGGATCGACCTTTACGTTCACCAGAAAGGGCATTCCAGGGAAACGGCTCGAGAGGTAGTTGTGCGCTTGATTCGCCAAAAACTGTTCGAGCTCCGCCACACGTGGGTGCGGGGGATCTTCGGCCAAGGCATTAAAACTGATAAACGCCACGAGTAAAATTTTAGATAGAACTTTCACTACAATCTATCCTCAACGTCCGGTTCAATAATCAAAATTACTTTGCGGGCCCGGCTAATGCCCTTTCGATTCTTCGCTGCTTCGGCCTTGGTCATGGCCGCCTCCAGCTCAGGAGAAATCCGAATTTCTCCGTAACCCTCGGCTCGCATCCGCTTCAGCGGAATTCCGTGTATCTGCAGCTCTCTCAGAGCCGCAATCGAACGCAGCGCTGATAACTCCAAGTTGTCCGTGTACCGACCGCCTGCTCCAGCTGCTACCGGAACGCTATCGGTAAATGCCCGAATCGCTAGCAAGTAATTGCCTGCGTAGGGCTCAAACCTCTTGGCGAAAATCTGCAACTGCTTCTTCGCTTCCTCAGTCAGTGTCAGACTGCCCAAATCAAAAAACGAGATGGCTGGGAAATCGATCAGGATCTTGGATCCGATCGCAGTGGCTTCTCCACCCCAGTCCTTTAATAGGAGCTTATCGACGCCTTGCCCATCTCCTGGTCCGAGTCGGAATGTGTCCGTCGGTGCGCCAATCTTGCTCTTATCCAAGTTCAATTCGTCTAACAGCGCTAATTGCAAACCCTGATACCGATCCTTCACCGGGTCGACGCTGAAGAAGATCATAAAAAACATCAGCAACAACGTGACCATGTCGCCGTAACTGAGAGCCCAACTACCCTCGGTATCCACCTCTTCGGATCGAAGACGATGGTTCGACTTTCTAGCGTAACTGGTCACGCAGCCGCTTTCCCGGCGCTCTCAACTTGGATCACGCTGACGCGATTTCTTTCGCTCACAAACGAGTTGAGAACTTCCTGAGCTTCTAGCGGATTCGCGCGATCAACTTTGAGCAACACCGCACGCAGCGCGATTTCCGCCATGCGTTTTTCATCCAAAATGATTTTCAGCAATATTTCGCCCGCAGGCGAAACGAATAAGTTAGCGACGACAAGTCCGTACAAGGTTGCAGTCAAAGCAACCGCCATCTGAACCCCGGTTTGTCTGGCTTCTAGGCCCGCCGATACGGCGCGCATCAAGCTCACAAGACCCAACACAGTACCCATCAACCCGAAAGCGGGTGGATACTTCGCCAAGCCGCGAAGTGCGTTATTGATCTTGTGCAATCGATCAAAGCTCTCGCCGATGCGGGTTTCGAGAATTTCTTGGATCTTATCTACCGTAAATCCCAAGGAAATGAGTTCGTCGCCATCGCGCAAGACAGTGCCCGGCAAACCGCCGACACTACTGTTAAGAGAAGGAGCCGACGTGATGAATTGTAAGCAAGACGCCACCAACGCTTTTTCGTCGGTACGTTTGAAACCCAAAAAGATTTGGAAGGCGTGGACCATTTCCCGCATGGACTGCCAAGGCAGCGTCATGACGGCAACAGCACTTGTTCCTCCAACCACCATGATCACTGCCACGACGTCATAATAGACGCCAAGTGGTTGGCGAAGGTGATTGAGGGCCAGGAAAAATCCAATGCTGGCCAGTAATAGTCCGACTACATACGGCATATTATCTCCGCGACGACGAATCGTCGGTAGACGACGAACCAAAAGATGAAAGCTTTCGAATCATGCGCTCTGTAAAAGCATTACCCGGCTCGAGTTCATATGAGCGCTTATAGGCTTCCAGAGACCTGCCGGTATCCCGTTGCAGGTAATAGAGATTTCCTAATAAATCGTGCACTACGCTTAGATTGGGATATGAGCCGACTAAGTTCTTCAACGTCGTCTCTGCTTCCATATAGCGTTTGGATAAAATTTGTTGCTGCGCCATCGCGACACCGCGAGCAAGCGCTGTCGCTGAAGCGTGCGAACATGTTTCAGCGGCACGCAATTCGTTTAGCCGAATGGACAAAGTCATCGCTTTGCCCAGTTCACTGCCCGGCAATACAACAACTTCTGGCAAAAACCCTTCCGCGCGTAATTCAATCATGCCGCCATTAGAAAATAGCTGGGCATGGTCTTCCGCCTTGATCGTGAAAGGTGTTTTACCAATCACATTGCGACCCTGATCTGAGAGAATGCTGATCTCTGCTTTGTCAGGAATGCTCTGCACTTGCACCATGCGGCTCGCGCAGCCAGAAAGCGCGATAAGCAAAGCGAGCGATTGTAGAACGTACTTAGTCATAGGCGAATACTTTCAGTTCCTCACACGGCTGATCGGAATGTTAGTAAAGAAGCTTTAAGCATTACGCTTTTGACGCAGCCTTAAGTTTCCACCGCGTCATGCCGAAATTAGCTACATGAAGTCACTACGCATTATAGGGATTGCGGTTGCTGCGGTGCTCGTCACTGTTTTTGCAGCTACCTCCTATTTCCGTCCCCGATTAGAAAAGCAAATCGCCGATGCCGCAAAGAGCGGCCTCCAGCGCGAGCACCTACGCGTCGAGTCATTAACCGCCAGCTGGCGCAAAGTTTCGGTTCGCATGTACGGCAGCAATGCAGCCAAGGTGAAAAAAGTTTACGAACTAGTCTCCGCAACGCCAGGCGTTAGTGACGTTCACGTCGAGACTCTCCCGGTTCGCGACCCGTTCCTGAATTTGCAGGCCGAGAACGGCAAGATAGTCGTGCGCGGATTACTCTCGAATCAGGCTTTAGCCCAAGAAATTGCCAATTGGACCGGCCAAGGCGTTCAAGTGGCTCCCGATGTGCGCGAAGACCCATTGGAGAATACAGTTTTGGAATTGGTCCAGGCTTGGTCGAAGTCTAAAGCAGTTGAAAGTGTAAAAGTAGGGTTTGATGCAGCTCGTTTGCGAGTCGCTGCTACTTTTAACGCTGCAGAAGACTTGGCGACGACTGCTTCGATCTTAAAGGCGCAACGAGATGGCTTGATTGAAAAGAAGCTGGTTCTCAATACGGTGGTTCCAAAAACGACACCGGACGCAGAAGAAACGGATACTCGCTCTGTTGCACAAGCAGATGGCGACACTTCCGCTGCACCCGATGCAGCTGACGAGAAAACCATCCAGCACGATTCGCCCACAACAAAACGCGTGCTCGCTTCGATTGGAGGCAAGTTTCCGCAAATTCGTTTTGGTTTCTCCAGCGCTGATTTAAACGAGCAAAGCGAAGCACAACTAAAGGAACTTGCCCGCATCTTGAAATCGGATCCCAACCTTCGCATCCGCGTGATGGGATTTACCGACGATCATGGCGACTCGCGATTTAACTACTACCTCAGCAAAAAACGCGCGGCACAAGTCGCGGTCCTCTTGAAGGAAGCTGGCGTATCGGAAGATTCAATGATCGTCGAAGGCCGTGGTCCTACCAGTTTTGTCGCCGATAACGGCACACTCGCTGGTCGCAAACTCAATCGCCGAGTCGAATTCGCATTCTTACGCAAAGGCTAGTTCATGTTCGATGGCATGCTGGAAATCAGTTTCTTTGCATTCCCCTTGGCGGGCATTTGCCTTTTTTTAGGTTGGTGGGCGGCGAAAAGATTCTCCTCTGAAAAGCATGCACCCATTGTACAGACTTCAGCCCCTCGCCCTTCTCAAGCCAGACCCAATCAAGAAGCAGAATTCATTATCAAGAGCCTACGCTCCGAACTTCTCCAGCTGCGAACAGAGCTAGAAGAACAACGAGCAAAAGCAAAGGAATGGGAATTGCTATTAGAGCTGAGTGAAACCAAGAGCACTGCGGCCCCAGAACTAGTTCAGAAGGCCATGGCGAATGACAACACATCACTCCCCACTCAATCCAGCGAGTGGACTATCGTCGTATTAAAACAACGCATCCGAGAATTAGAAAAGGCTATGTCTGAGAAAACTTGAAAACTGGCCCACTTGCCTGTTGTTATCAGCCGCCGCGCACCCCTCAATTCCTGTTCATTTCGCCTTGTTTCCGGCATCAAATAGCCGTGAATCTCAGATGCCCACAATCTCGATGCCCTTGCAGTTCAGCAGACCGACCGTTTACCCGCCACGGCAGCTTTTACCGCACCTCTGATTCGCAGACGATTTATCGTTGGCGCTGCAGGAACTGCAAAAGAACCATCTCACGCGCGACGGGCCATCCTTGCTTCAAGCAACAGAAAAGGAGAATCAACTGTCCACTCTATCGTTTGCTCTGCTCAGGAGTTTCGCTTCGTCGAGCAGCTCGCATTCTACGAGTGAATCGGATCACCATCGTTCGCAAGTTCCGATTTTTAGCAGAGCAGTCCAGGGCTGCGCATTCTGAATTTCTCAAACGGTTTGAGCGGTCAAAATTAGATGAGATAGTCTTTGATGAAATGGAGACCTTTGAGCATACGAAGTACAAGCCTTTGAGCATTGCGCTAGCTGTTACGCCCAAGCGAGAAATTCTCTTTACTGACGTGGCACAAATGCCCGCCAAAGGGCTTTTAGCTGCAAGATCGCGAAAAAAATACGGCTATCGAAAAGACGACAGGCCACAAGCCCTGCGCGCGATGTTCGCCCAACTAGAAAAGCTCGCGAAGCCTGATGCTTTATTTAAATCCGATCAAAATCCCAGCTACCCATTTTTTCTTCGCAAAAGTTTCCCAAATGCTCAGCATGAAACGACCAAAGGCGGTAGGAGTGCGATCGTCGGCCAAGGTGAATTGAAGAAGTTGGGCTGGGATCCAATTTTCAGTTTAAATCATACGGCCGCGATGTTTCGGGCCAACCTGAACCGGCTATTTCGAAAAACATGGTGCACCACTAAGACCATAAGAGGTCTTCGAGACCACCTTGCTCTGTATACGCAGTACCACAATGAAAATCTTGTAGCGGCATAGCCACAAATTCAGTCCAGTAAGTGTTCTCCGCCTCGCAAAAAAACACAGACAGGTAGGCCAGTTTTTAGAAGGTGTGTCCGAAGTTGGCGAAAATCCCGCCCTGATCTTGTCCCACACCGTAATCGATTCGAATCTTGCTGATCCAATCTGGTGGCAACCCAATCCGCAGACCAATGCCGTAGGTCATCTTAGCATTCGTGAAACCACCGCCTTTTTCAGCAGTGTCTCCGAAACCAATAAAGGCAGCGCCGCTAAAGAGCTTCCAAATCGGAAAGCGCAATTCGGTTTGTTGCAGATAATAAGCACGGCCGCGGAAGCGGTTTTCCAAATAGCCGCGCAGCTTGTTCGCACCACCTAATTTGTATTCATACGCAAACGTAGGGTCACCAAAACTCGTTCCGGCTGACAATTGAAAGGCAGCGACGACGTCGCTTACGACCTGATTCAAAATCTCTTTGTAGACGATAAAATCGCCCTGCACTTGTCCGAAATTGCTACTGCTAGCGGTCGAAAACTTCGTGGGCATGTAGGATAGGTCAGTACGAAAAACAAACCCGTCCCGTGGACTGTCCTTATTGTCGCGCGTATCGATCTCTTGAAAAAGTCCAACGCCGACACTCGATTCGTTTGGCGCGACTTGGGTCTTTGGAGATTCTTCGCCCAACTCTTCGGTACGGCTTCTGCCGTCTACAAATAAGCCCACCGCAAAGATCGGGCTGAGACGATGACCTAATTGCACTTTCGATTCGCTTTGCGTTCCCCACAACCGAACAAAGTCTGAAACTTTCGTATCACCGTTTGAGCCGTAATACGGCTGGTATCCGCGAGTTACACCGGTGTGAAGATCCCAGTACCAGGCCTTACCAAATTCTTGGTGAACGTTGAGATGCCCTTGATAAACCTTTTTTATATTCGTGTTCACATCGACGGAGAGCGAGAACTTCGGCGACTGAATGAAGTAGGCGGCGCCGTAAACAAAACGATAAGTCGGCTCGTATCCGAGAACAGGGGCGACCGATTGACCAATGCCTTCTTCACGCTTGGTCCAGCTACCGCGCAGGTCATTCGAATCGTAGAACGTGTAATCTTCTTCAGCTGCAAATACGGCTGAGCTACTGATAGCTGCTGCCAATCCCACGCACACCAAAGCTCTCAAAATTTTCATAGTTGGGTAGCTATAGGTTTAATCGACGGAAATGTCCAGCGACCCCCCTATCTCTACCGATATTTCTCCATTATTATGAGCACATAAGGAGCTTACTATGTGGCTGTTATGGACGCTGATAATTGGGTTTATCGTAGGTGCGATCGCTAAATTTATTTTGCCTGGCAGAGAAAAAGCCGGTTTCTTTCTCACCTCTCTATTAGGAATCGGCGGCGCCTTGATCGCTGGCTACTTAGGACAAGCGTTTGGTTGGTACCTACCAGGCGAGCCCGCAGGATTTTTCTCCTCTATCATTGGTGCAGTGATTTTATTAGCCATTGCCCGCGCTCTCGCAAAGTAGCAGTGCTGCGCGAAGCAATCTACGGTTTGTAGGATCGTGTGTCGTTGAGGCATTCCGATCCGTACATCACCGTCTGCCCCGAGATCAGATAATTCTGCACGAAGGTTTTTAAGTCGCCCGCGCCTTCGTTCAAGTAATACATCACGCAATCTTGGTTGGTGCAGTGGGCGCCGTGAGCGGAATCTTGATGAGATGTCGTCATCGGCACGCCGTTATTTACCAAACCAAACGCATGGCCCATTTCGTGAACGATAGTGGATTGCTCCACAAACTTCCTCACCAATGCAGCTGCGCTCGACCCTGCGACCACTTCCTTAAACATCACCATCACCGAAGACCCAGTGATGCTAAATCCCAAAACAGAACTGTCCGCCTGTCCGTCATCTCCCGCTGCTTTGCCATTTACAAAGACAATGAAGAAATCGCCCTTCGTCTGCGACTAGGTGCCTTTGCGGTACTGCGATGCTAGCGTCATCACGTCTTGCGCGGTCCAAACTGATTTGTTTTGGTCGGGGATCTCTTGCATCTCGGCAAGCGTAGTAGGAACGGTCACGGTGACCGGTTGTGTTCGCGTGGCGAAAATCGCTTCGAGATTATCCGCAACAATACTCCACAGCTCGATGGAGCGCGTGTCGCCGACGTAAGGCGCCGCACCCGGTTCGTACGCTACCTCGACGACTAACTGCTGCATCGTAGAGAAATAGACTGCGGGATCATCGTAATCAGGAGTGCTGGTAGAACACTGACCAAGAAGGAGTAGGAAAAGAAATAGAGCTGCTGATTTTCTTTTCACTACACCTTCTCCGTCAGATTGAACCCGTTTCAATAATTTTTCGAACCACACTTACCAGGAACAGACCCAAGCAAGTGGCTTGCAATCTTTGCTGCCGGACTTTCGGCAACCGCGGTTTGCATAAGACTGCGCTTCGTAGCGAGTCGAGTAGTATGCGTAACCGAGTGCACCGGAAGTAGCGCTCTTAGAAAGCGCGCCGCATCCGCCTTGCACCCACACTGCGGGTTTGCAATCTTCTTCGCCGCAATAAGCAATTGCATCTTCTTGCGCTACTTTGCGACTCGAATTGTTCCAACTAACTCCTACTTCGCCCGTCGATTCCGAATAAGCGATTGCTCCATACGTAGCGTAGTAAGGTTGATAGTTGTAGTACGGCCAATACGAATATCCATAAACCGGATACGTCGGATAGTAGTACGTTGCAGGCCAGCCACCAAAAAGTCCCCAACCTAACGAAGCGCCATTCACGACGACATTGCCATGATACGGATTCCAGTAAAAACCGGCTTCCGCTTTTTCGCTGCTAAAGATAAGGAACAACCCAAATACAAAACCAAGAATTCGGTTTGTCATAATTACCCCCAGATTTTTTCCCCATGTACGCGGTCAAAATAAAACGCGGCGCCCGCAAAGTCTACACCCATAAGGCTTTCGGGCCACCGCGTTATGCGAATCCGCGTTATGATAAAAGTATCTCCGAAATCCAATGACGACACACAGCTTCCATAAATCGCTCTACACGATTGTAATTTGTTCACTGTTATCGTGTTCGCATCAAGCTGTGACGCCCCCACCCGTCGTCAGTATTGAAGCTGATACACCTCTGCGTTTTATCAGCGAAGAGCGACCGCCGTGTTTGGGAATGGTGAAAAACTTCTGCAAGAGCTTGTATTCGCCGAGTAATTTGGGAAAGCTTGAGATCCCGCTCGCCAAAGAGCGTTACGAGATACGGCGCGGCAAAACAGACAATGACTTCTCGCAAGTCTATTACGAGTACGCGCAAACCCAATTGATGTTCCGCGACAAACTACCAAGAGAGTTTCGCAGCATTTTGTCGCAGCGTGGCTACTTTGAAAAACTGCGTTCGTACTTATCGCGCAAACCACGAAAAGAAATGTCCATTGAAGACCGCGTCGACGTATTGCGCCTAGCTGGTGAAATCGACGCTATTTGGAATGGCGCAATGAATGAGACCGTTCTTAAGCGAATGGAGCGAAGGTTCCCTAAGTTCTCGCAAATGAGTGAAGACTCGGTCCCCGTCGAGTTAATCAACGAGGGCAAAAGGGTCCGTGGCAATCTGGTCGCTGAAATTTCAAAAGCGATTTGGTTGGATCACCCGAACTGGAAGCGCGTAGAACGCGCGTTCGAGACCGTTCGCAATGCTTACAAAAAATTTATAGTTCACACACCAGGACTCACTGACACGATCCGCGAAGATTGGCTTCATCGCATTAATACCCTTCGCTTAATGGTGCCTGGTGGAGATCCTGAAATCGACATGTACGAATGTTCTAGAACCGAAGAGAACGCGTACTATTACGCCAAAAGAAATTACGTCACCGTCTGCGCCGGCGATTTCAATGCCGAGGATATTACTCACACACTTTCGCATGAAGTGGCGCACGCGCTCGATGTGAATCGCTCACTTGTTGTACATGAGTCACGCTCTAGGCTGGGCTATGAATTAGAAACTATGCGCGCACAGAGTTGCAACGTAGCGCGCTACAGCTGCAAAGACTGGAACAAATTTAAAACGCATTTGCCGGAGTATTCGCAAGACCTGACCAAATTCGAAACTCAGATCCCGGAGTTTCAAGCTTGTTTGCAGAAACCGGGAACGAAGAGTGCACCTAGCGATTCGTACGTGAATCGAATAGCGACCGAAGAAGTACAAGATGCGGTTTCGCTCTTAGCAGAAAAACATGTTTTCTTGAGAATGATCACACCGCAGATTCCACTTCTCGACGGTACAAAGCGTAAGAATCCTGCGTACCTCGATCCATGTGATTACTATCTCTGGGGGAACATCGCGCCGCCCTACCAAGAAGATTTAACGCTGCTGATGTTCTTTACTGCGGAATACCGTTGCACGGAAGCCATGCCTTCGGACCTACGATTCCAAAGCGCGATTGAAACTGCCAAGGACTTGCAAACCCAGATCGTTACCGCACGCATTCGCCAAGAGCGCGAGTTCTCGCCTCGTTGGCGCCTGAATGTCGACGGGTACGCAGCACCCACCGGTGAGAAATTTGCTGATTCAATTGGCGGAATGGTCTACGCAGAAATTTTGAAGAACGAGGCCAGCGTGCAAAAACGCAGAGTCACTTATCTCACCAATACGGGTTGGCTCTGCTCCAAACCCTCGCTACGCCATATGCTGCCTAAAGAAGCAGCGATTCTGAAGCAATACTACGCCGATCCCCACTCCGAAACGACGATGCGGCAACAAGAGCTCTTGTCGCCGCCCATCCGAGATGCCCTTCAATGCGATTTAGATTTTGAAGCTAAAAGCTGCGCTCTCTAGTCGACTAGCTGTTGATAGAGATATGCAATCGCCATTGCCTCGTCGGCAATCGATTGATCAATATCCCCTGCTCCGCCATGACCACCCGCCGTGGATTCGTAGTACATGACCTTGTGTCCGTACTCTTCCATGCGTGCAACCATCTTGCGCGCGTGTCCAGGGTGCACGCGATCGTCTTTTTGAGAACTCCAGAAATAGATGTTCGGATATTTCTTATCCTTCGAAATATTCTGATAAGGCGAATAGCTGCGAATAACCGGTCCCACAATCGGATCGGTTGCACTGCCGTATTCCGCTGTCCAGGAATCGCCGGGAGGCAACGCCTGATAGCGAACCATATCGAGCAGCGGAACTGCGCAGATAACGGCGTTAAAGAGTTCTGGCCGCTGCATCGTCACAGCACCGACGAGTAACCCACCATTGCTGCCGCCACGAATTCCTAGACGACGAGGTGAAGTGTACTTATTGGCAATGAGGTCTTCAGCCACGGCTATAAAATCGTCGTACGCGCGTTGGCGGTGTTCCAAAATTGCAGCTTTGTGCCAAGTGGCGCCAAACTCTCCGCCACCGCGAATATTCGCAATGACGTATACGCCACCATTCTCCACCCAGGTCTTACCCACTTCGGATTTGTAACCAGGCAAGAGCGACACTTCGAATCCGCCGTAGCCGTAGAGCAACGTGGGATTTGAGCCGTCCATCTGAATCTCTTTTTTGCGCATCACAAAGTACGGAACTTTGGTGCCATCTTTGCTCGTGGCGTAACGCTGCTCAGAGGTCATACCCGCTGGATCAAACCGATCGGGGAGCTTGGCCACGTCGGTCCAGGTGAATGCTTCGGTATCGGCTTTCTTTTCTCCCCGATAAATCGTCGTGGGACTCAAGAAGCTTTGGTACTGAACATAAAGTTCGTCGCGGTTATCGTCGGTGGTTAACACCTCAATCGTGCCATCTTTTGGCAGCTCCGCGGGTGTTGTTTTCCATTCGCCATCTTTTTTCTCGGCGATGAGCAACACGCTTTTTACTTCTGTCATTGCAGAAACAAAGACATGGTTCTTAGTCGTCACGACTCCATCCAAACTCGAGCGCGAGTCTGGTAGGTAGATCAGACGCAAACCTTTTTCCCATTTTGCGTCGTTCTCGTAATCAACCGGAAAACTGACAAGCGAGCCGGCTGCAATCGTGGTGGCACCCAACTTCCATTCGGTGCGAAACCGCACGAGCATATCGTCATCCGTAGAGCCCATGCCTTCGGCATCTAGTGGAAGAGGTAGCTTAGTTAGGCCGCCCTTTTCGGAATACGACCAATAGATATTTTCAAAAAAGGTAGGCGCCCGTAACACCACTCCGCGCGTTCCACTTTTGCGAATCGAGGCAGCGACTCCGACAGCCACATCTTCGGTTTCGCCTTCTAAGAGTAATTCCGCGTCGGTAAACTTGGTGCCGCGTTTCCATTTCTTAACAATGCGCGGATAACCAGACTTAGTGAGAGAGCCCGGACCAAAATCGGTTGCCAGCAAGATCACATCTTCGCTCCACCAAGCCAAAGTGTGTTTAGCTTCTGGCAAAGTGAAACCATCTGCTCTGAATTCCTTTTTCTTCGTGTCGTACTCGCGCACGATCACTGCATCCTCGCCGCCATCGGAGAGGTGAACGAGGCAATAGCGATACTCGGGCTCTAAGCAAGACGTGCCCTTCCAAACCCAATTCTGTTTGTCAGAGTCGGCAAGCGCTTTAACATCAATCAGCGTTTCCCAACTAGCTTTGTTGTCGGCGTAATCCTTTGCCAGTGTACGACGCCAAATGCCCTTTGGGTGTTTTGCATCCGTCCAAAAATTGTAAACGTAGTCGCCCATCAACGAGGGCGACGCGAGCCGGTCTGTCGCCGAGCGGATTTTTTTCACATCCGCTTTAATTCCAGCAAAGCGAGCATTCGAAGTGAGTTGCGCAATCGATTTATCGCTGCGCTCTTTTGCCCAAGCAACGGCTTCTGCCGATTCGCGCTCTTCTAAAAAGAGGTACGGGTCTTCAGTCGAGGAAGTGGGCTTTTGTTCTAAAGGTAAATTACTCACGAGCGGTTTCCGGATTGTACAGCCGCTGATTAAAACGAACAAAATTAAAAACGAAAAAGAACAAATTTTTTGAACCATATATCCCCCGAACCTTTCTCCTCAAGTAAGCCGAGGGATTTGGAAATGACAAGAAGCAATCTCGTTGCCAATATCCAGCAGTGAGCTTTGCGCACCGCTACCGAGTCGACAATGTCCCCTGGTATCTTTTTCCGCCGTACATTTTGTGGAGTTGGATAGCTGGTATTTTTATCTACCTGTATTTTCTACTGGTCCGAGTCAGCTCGAAGATCGAGGTCACGCCGGCGGATCGCTTCGCTGCGCTCGCGACGCCTGGGCAGGCACACATCATTGCGTGCTGGCACGAAAACACCTGGTCACTCATCTGCTGCCTGTTTCCGTTTCCCGGTCACGTCTGGATGAACCATCCGTATTGGTACATGAAACCCATCCACGTTGGACTGAAGTTCTGCCGCGTGGAGAGATACATCCTGGGATCTTCAAGTTACCGCGGCCGCGAAGCGGCTGATGAACTGGTGGTGGCATTAAAAAATGGCAAAGCGACGGCAATTTTGCCAGATGGTCCGGATGGCCCGCCCAAGGCACTTAAAAAAGGAATTCTATTTATCGCTGCTGCCTCGGGGGCACCGATTTACTGTGTGCAGGTTTTTCCCAAGCACTTTATTCGCCTGCGGTCGTGGGACCGCAAACTTTTTCCCCTACCGTTTAACTATTTCCGGCTAACGATTTCAGAGCCAATTTATGTTTCGCCCAACAATCCCAAGAGCGCAGAAGCCCAAGTAGTCGAGGGCCTATCGGTCGCAGCGAAATAATCGCCAATCGAGCATCTTAGCGCGAGCGCGCCATTTCTCCGGAATTTGGGTATCGGTCCAGCGAGGCAAACTACCGCCGATATATTCGCACCGCCGCTGTTCCATCGCCGAGCAAGCCAGTGGATAAACGCACATAAAGTGGCCGGGTCGCTTGAGATCTTCGTCGGTCGCCGCAATGACTTTCAAATTTGGCCGACGATAAAAGAATCCCTCTACGCCCGGCACGATAAACGGATTGATGCCCGACACGTAAACGACATCTGGATTTTGATTCCACAAAATCTTCAGCGCCCGCAACTCTGTGCGTGTTGGCAAAAACACCAGCGGGATCATAAACAGAAAATTAAAAAACCAAATCGCTCCGGTACTTAAGCGAAAACGGTTGGCGACAAACCACCGGGTCAGCATCGGCGATTTTTGGATCGCCATGCACGTGAGCACGGGAGTTACCTGCGTCAGTGGAAACAGAAATCGCAATTCCTTATGAGGAACCCAAGAGTGTATGAGGACATAAAATAAAGTAATCCACGACAAGCTAAAGCGACGAGCCAGCCCCCAACAAGCCACTGTGCCAATCACTAAAATGGTCGAAAGCGGAGGAGCCAGGGTTAAAAACCGTTCAAAGTAGAACCAAAACGGCGCCACGCCCCACTCATTGGCCTTCGACTCCAAAACGTTGATGCGGAAATAATTCCATGCCGGGAAAACCCATTCGCCATAGCCCCAGCGATCGATGCCGAGGCCCAAGGCCGTGAGCAACAAAAACCCGAGCGCCCCGCCAGTAATCAGCCGGCGCCAGGCTTTGGCGTAAACGATAATCCACACGAGCGCCGGCGCCATCATGAACCCGGCTTGAAACCGAAACTGAAACGCCATGCCCCAGAGCAGCCCACTCACTAGGCCCACGCCGCGCGCGTGTGAAAAATCCCCCTTCGCCTGCTGGCTAACGAGGTTTGCAATTGGCAGCATGCCCAATAAAAAACACATCGCCGACCAGTTTTCTCCCGAGTAACGCGCATGCAAGTAGGGAACAAACCAAGCTAGGGCCACCCCCAATACCGCGGCCCGACGGATTTTTAAGTCCGGAAACCAAAACTCACTGCAACGCACGAGCGCCACGGTCACCCACCAGCCGACTACGGCCGACAACAACCGCAAAAACATCGCCACCCAAAACGGGTTAAATAGGCCCACCCATTCGAGCCCGCGGCTTAAGCCAAATGCAATACTGGCCTGAAACCAAGGGCGGGCCTGCGCCGCGTACTCCCACGCCAATCTATCGACGGGTGTGAGCCCCAGCTTGTAGGCTGTCCATTCTAAAATTTGGTAGTGCTCATCGTAGTGGTGGTAGCCGGTGCTAAAAATTGCAGCACAAAGGTGCAAGAGCAGCGAAAGAAATAGGACTCGCTTGGCGAAGGAGTCGGCAGGAAGTCGAAAGATACTCGTCACGAACCGCTAGCCTCCACCAAAAGACGCAACAACCTCTCCACGTCCCTAAACCCCGGCGTATTGAAATCAGCAGCGCTGCGAGCGCTATTGCCCACGCGCACAGTCAACCAATCCGGCCGGCTATTGCGAAACACGTCTTCGTCGGTAATGTCGTCGCCCATAAAAAACACGTTCTTGCCCCGAGATAGCTGCATGATTTTTAAAGCAGCATCGCCCTTATGGGGGAGTTTAGCCGGGACCAGATTATAGACAAACTTTCCGCGCACTAAACGCGGTTGTGGGTCCATGGTCTCAATCGCGCGCGCTATCCGCCGGCGGGCCAGCGCTCGTTTGGTGGAATTGCGGTAGTGGAACGTCAGCGAAAAAATCTTGTCTTCGAGCCATACTCCACCGCTAAAGCCGATTTCTTTATCGAACTGGGTTAGCTGCCGGCTCCAAACCTGGGAGATTTTGCGGGCAATGGGGAGCATCTTCTTCGAATAGGTAAGCCCCGTGATGCCGTGATTGCCCACCATGTAGTGGGGTTTGAAATGCAGCTTGGGCCGAATGGATTCAATGGACCGGCCGGTAATCACGGCGACGGTACATTGCTTACAAAGTTGCCGCATGAGTGCCGCAATAGGTTCTGGGGTGTAAACCGCCTCGGGATCCTTGAAATAAGGGGCTAGAGTGCCGTCAAAATCAAAGGCGAACAGGGTCTTGGGGGTAATTTTCTTGGCTATCGCCCGGCGCCCCGCCGGACTAAAAATCGATGTCATAACTTCCTAGGAATACAGGATTTGCTGGGTCCGAAAACCTATGCTAGCTTCGCCCCTCTGTAAATCAATGCGCGCCTGTAGCTCAGTTGGATAGAGTATCAGACTACGAATCTGAGGGTCACAAGTTCGAATCTTGTCAGGCGCGCCATTTAACCTTCTCCAGAACCCTTTCTACACACAGTAACATTTTACCTGTTGTAGACACTGTTGTGCGTTGCTAACGATCAACCCTTAATTATTCAAATGAGGTTGGTATGAGATATTTATTGTCCGCAGTAGCACTCTTGGTTTCCGCTCAATCGTTCGCCGCGGTAGCGCCGTTCTACGATTCTGCAAACAAAATCAAAACGGTTATCGAATCCAGCAAGCTGGGTGACAAAGTTTCTGGTCACATCACGGTCATTACCTACAAAGGGAGCAATGAGTTTTTGGTGAACACCGAGCTCTGCGAAGCAACTGTCATTTTGGAAGCAGAAAAGCCAAAGTCTGTCGGTGGCAAGATTGTTGTTGGCGCAACGACTTACAAAGTGAAGTCGGTCGACAAAGTTACCTGCGAATAAAAATTAACAGTCGTTGCGAGCGTGAACGCTCGCAACGACTGGCTATTAGTTCTTCAAACTCGCCATATCGATAACAAAGCGATACTTCACATCGCCTTTAATCATCCGCTCGTAGGCTTCGTTGATCTTCTGAATCGGAATTATCTCCACATCCGAAGTGATGTTGTTATCCGCGCAGTAATCGAGCATTTCTTGCGTCTCGGCGATGCCGCCGATAAGAGAGCCCGCCAGCTGACGGCGCTTCATAATTAGATTGATCGCTTCCAATTGCGGCGCCTTATCCGGTACACCAACCAAAGTCATCGTGCCTTCTAATTTCAGTTGCTGCAGATAATCGTTGATGTTGTGGGGGGCAGAGACCGTATTCAAAATAAAATCAAACGTGCCTGCGTGCTTTTTCATTTGGTCTGCATCGCGCGAGATCACAACATCGTCTGCACCTAAACGACGTGCGTCTTCTTGCTTAGATGTCGACGTGGTGAATACCACCGTGTGTGCGCCCATCGAGTGAGCAAGCTTCACGCCCATGTGTCCTAAGCCACCCAGTCCGACGATTCCGACCTTCTGCCCCTTGCCCACCTTCCAGTGGCGTAGCGGCGAATAAGTTGTGATGCCTGCGCACAATAGCGGCGCTACAGCGGCCAAATTCAACTTTGAAGAAACACGTAGAACAAAGCTTTGATCGACGACAATCGAATCCGAGTAGCCGCCGTACGTTGGAGTTTTGCCATCGCGCTCCAAGCTATTGTACGTGCCGGTAAATCCGTTTTCGCAGTACTGCTCAAAGCCGCCTGCGCAGCTGCTGCACGTGCGGCAGGAGTCGACCATGCAGCCCACACCGACGACATCGCCGACCTTATGGCTTTTTACTTGAGTGCCGACAGCGGTGACTTTACCGACTACTTCGTGACCCGGAACCATGGGGAAAATCGAACCGCCCCACTCGTCGCGCGCCTGGTGAATGTCCGAGTGACACACGCCGCAATAGAGAACCTGGATGGCCACGTCTTTGGGCCCCGCCTCTCGGCGTTTAAATTCAAATGGGCCTAGTGGAGATTTAGAACTTGTTGCTGCAAAACCGCGTGCTTGGGACATTAAATACCTCGTTGGCAAATTGAATCCCATTTGGAACCCGGGAAGGCAAGGCACTGTGCTATAAGGCGGAACCCAAAAGCCGATGAAGATATGGAAAGAAATATTGAAAGCCGCAGCTCGCGGCCAGTCCCTGCCCTTTGATGCTGATGCCCTGATGAGCCTCGCTCGTGAGCAGGCGAATAAGGCAGGAGCGCGAGGCGAAGTGCCCATCGGTGCGGTGCTGTGGAGCGACGGGAAAATTTTGCTCTCTTCCTCCAATCAGCGCGAGCGCAAAACTCGCACGGCGGGACACGCCGAAATCGAGCTTTTAGATAAATACAATTCGCTCTATGGATCTTGGCGATTGCCTCTCGACTCCGTTGTCGTTGTAACGCTAGAGCCGTGCTTGATGTGCACAGGCGCATTGCTTCAAGCGCGCGCTGCAAAAATCATCTACGGCTGCAAGGATACTAAGAACGCAGGCCTGCGTTTAGTGCAGTCGCAAATCGAATCAAATATTTTTGATCACGCCGTAACAATTCAAAGCGGTGTACAAGAAAAAGAATGCGCAGAGATGCTTTCGAAGTTTTTTCAGAATCGTCGCAGGGAAAGAAACTAGATGGGCTGCTCAGAGGTCGCGCGCTTAGGGAATGCTTTTTCGCAAACGCCCACTCGCTCTGCTTCTGGCGAACCGCAAACCACGTGTTCAAACGAGCCGAGGAATCGTTCCACAATATTGGATCCAGTTTCATCACTTGGATAAGTCTTGATTTCGTCCGCCATAGCAAACGCGCGCTTCACGTTGCTGTAATCCGATCCGCCGTAACCATCACCAGGCATGCTCGCTGATTCGCTGCCGCCATTCGAAGAACCAAATTCCGCTAAGCGTGAATAATTAAATCCTGCTGGAGGTGCGCCACCTGGTTCAAATCCAACCGAGCCAAATGGATCGCCTTGGAAAGAGCTTCCGCCCGATCCTCCGCCGCCACCACCTGATACACCACCACCGCCGGCAAATCCGCCGCCACCAACGCCACCCATTCCCGCAGGATCTCCGCCAGGCAAAGCAGCTGCACCAGCCGAAGGCGGAGGAGGAAGCGAAGGCAAAGGAATCTTGTTTGGTGGAATCTGAAGGGCCTGCGCTTTAGCAGCCGCCAAGAGATCTTCTGGCGGAGGCTGGAGCGTTGTGTCCTGCTCTTTTTCCTTTTCTTTCTGTTTCTCTAGTTCCTTGGCTTTTAATTCTTCTTCGAGCTTCGCAAGTTCATCGTCGCCTTCGGATTTTTCTTTCTTCGAACTCTTAGACTCTTTGTCGGACGAATCTTCGTCTTTGTCTTTTTTCTTATCCGAATCCGAACTGCTGCTATTGGTGACAGGCGGTGGAGTTCTCCGATCGTTCTTCAAACTCTTCGCTAAATCTGCAAAAGGATCTTCTTTTTTCTCTTCGTCTTCGTCACGGCGATCGCCACCTGGGGGTGGCGGCGGAGGTTGCGGTTGCCCGCCGCGATCTGCATTATCTCTTTTGCCTTTGTCGTCATCCTTATCGTCTTTGTCGTCTTTGCCCTTGGCTGCCAACAACAATTGGATCGCATCTAAAACATCGCTACGTTTGCCGCTCGATTTATCACCGGACTCAGACTTCTCGTCTTTTTTGCCAAAGAAATCGGAATCCAGCGTCGGCTTACCATCTTTGCCAAGCGGCACCGGACTGCCTTCGCCCCCACCAGAGAATCCGCCTTTAGCAGATCCTTGATCGAGCAGTTTTCTAGCTGCGGCACTAATCTGCGGTCCCACTTTATCGGGCGGCAAATTAGCGACTCTTGAATCAATAACTCTGCGAAGTTGCTGCGCCTGGCCTTCTGATAATGAAGGATCTTTCTGGCGAATTTCAGCGACTACAGAAGGGATTTCTTGGCGGCTGATGGAGCCGCGTTCTTTAAAGGCGCGCTCGATACTTTCCAAAGTTTGGGGAGCCAATCGGACTTGTTCGAGGCCTTTTAATAGCTCCGGAGCGACCTCAGTCGCTTGGCGCGCGATGCGCGCAGTGTTGCCCGCAGTGGATTGCGATGATTGTTGCGGCTGAGGTTCAGCCAAAGCCTGATTATCTGCTTTGGACTCTGGCTTAGATTCCGGTTCGACATTCTGCTGCACGCCTGCGTGTTGGCCGGGTTGATTGCTATCGCCCTCTGCGCCGAATGCGCAAAGCGAAAACAAAAAAGCAGCGCTGGTGAAAATCATCAGCGCGTATTTTGTTTTCAATAACGACATCGCAACTCCACATCACTTGTGCACACGCTGTCTACATTCATTGGTTGATATACAAAGCCCTACTAATGCAAAAACAAGTCCTGGAATTCACGCGTTGATCACGCCGCGAATACACGTATTTTATCGTCGGAGAGACGTTTTACGGCACTATCGCTCTCGTTAGTTAAACACACAGCGCGCTATCGTAGCCAATCCCTAGCGCACCCAGTCGTTGCGAGAAGCGTAGCGACGAAGCAATCCCCCCTTATCCCCTCAACTTTCCTACCGAAAAGACCGATTAATCCATTGCTACAAGACGTCTTTTCTCAACTCACTTCTAAAAACAGCGCACCATGTCACTCTTCATCAATGCGGACGACTTTGGTCTGTCTGACGGCGCCAATCGGCGCATTCTCGATGCCTTCGACAAACAAGTTCTTCACGGCGCTAGCTTGCTGCCTAACGGCAGTGCGTTTGATTCTGCTGTGCGCGAATACCGCAAACGCCCTGGTTTTGTGCTTTCGGTGCATCTGAATTTGATTGAAGGCAAACCAGTAAGTAATCCGAACGACGTACCGTTACTACTCGACGCAGGCGGTTACTTGAACTGCAGCTTTGGTAAGCTAATTGCGCTATACGTTTTCTCATTCCCAAAACGTCGTAGAGCTTTGCTTCAACAACTCGCCATCGAGATGAGAGCCCAATTGGCAAAAATCAAAGCCGTGCTCCACCCCAAAGCACCGCTGCGTGTCGATAGCCACACACACACGCACATGCTGCCCTTTGTGTTCCGCACGCTGGCCGGCTTGGCTCGGGTAACAGAAATCGCCTACATCCGCGTGCCGAACGAGCAATTCTTCTTTTTCACGGGACACGTCTCGTTTTGGAAAGTTTATTTCGGTACCGGCTTAGTTAAGCTTTTCCTGCTAAAATATTTATCTGGGGGAGCGGCTAGAACCTGCCGTAGCCTCGGCATCAAAACCTGCGACCACTTCGTCGGGGTCCTCTTCACTGGCTCCATGACGCTCGGAGTTACCAAGGCCGCACTCAAGAAAATTTCGCCCCTACTTCACACGGAAGTTCTTTTTCACCCTGGGCGACCTGACGATCACGAAAAGCTAATGTGGAAGGGACGCGAGCGATACCTTTCCTATTACTACAACGATTGGCGCGTAAGAGAGTTCGACACGTTACTAAGCCCGGAGTTTAAGGCGTTCTTGATCTCCCGAGGAACAGATGAACGTATTTCTCGTAGTGGATGAAACTTACTTCTTTCACCCTGCCTTCCTGGCGGGCGTGATTGCGCGCGCTCCAGATAAGTTTGTGGGCGCCGTTCTCATCACCAAAATTTCAAAAAAGAACAACATCGATACCTGGCTCAAGAAAAACTGGTATCAGCTGCGGTTTTCCGAGATGGCAAAGCTTTGCTTTAAGAAGCTAAGCAGCATGTTTTTGAATCTAGTGGCGTCACCCAAGCCTGGATCGTTTTATTCTGTTCGCTCTGTTCTGAAGTACTACAAAATTGATTTCAAAGAAGTTCAGTTCAACGTCAACAAGCCAGAGAATCTGGATTTTATTCGCTCCAAGGATCCCGATATCATTCTGTCGTCGTGTTCTTTAATCTTTGGCAAAGAACTGCTGTCGATTCCAAAGCGTGCTTGCATCAATCGGCACTCAGGTTTGCTGCCAGCATTCCGTGGACTCTGGCCAGTGTTTCAAGCCTATCGCAATGGCGAACCTGTAACGGGCGTCAGCGTGCATACGATGGACACCCAAATCGATCGCGGCGTCGTGCTCTCGCAGAAAGTCATCCCGATGCCCGACGGAAGCCGCCTCTACGATCTTTACCGCCAGTGTTTTGAGATTAGCGTCGATGCGGTCTTGGAAGCACTGGAGAAAGTGCGCAACGGCAACTTAAAACCCGTCGAAAACGGCAAGCCCCAATCCTATTTTTCTTTCCCCACTACTGAGCATTGGAAACAGTTTCGCTCACGTGGAGGTCGGTTTATCTAATGCCACTTAAGCGTCACATTCTAGTAACGGGCGGTTGCGGATTTATCGGCACACCTTTAGTAAAAAAACTCGTAGCCCTCGGCAACAAAGTCCGCGTGATGGATCTTGTGAAGCCGAAGCAAGCAATCGCCAAAGTTGCCTACGTGCAAGCGGACGTGTTGGATCCACGGGCACTGGCAGAGAACTTGCCGGATACCGAACTGGTTTTTCATCTGGCTGCGAAACCAAGCGTGGATTTTTGTGAGTCGCAACCGCTCGAGAGCTATCGCAATAATTTCCTGGCAACGGTGGCGGTATTAGAGGGGCTACTGGCTCACATTCAGTCGACGAAACAAGTCGCTCGCATCGTGTTCGCTAGTTCGGCTGCTGTCTTTGGCAACGCGGGCAAGCCCGGCCAAGCACTGCGCGAACAAGAAGCGCTAGCTCCCCTTTCACACTACGGCTTGCAAAAGCACGCCTGTGAGAAAACCATTCGCGCCTTCACAGAACGGGAACCGCACTTAGAAAGCGCAATTCTGCGGTTCTTCAATGTCTACGGACCTGGCTGCGACGCGACCTCACCGTATTCGTCGGTAATCCCGAATTTTCTCACTAAAATAGCAAACAATCGCCCGATCCAAATCCAAGGCGATGGCAGCCACACACGCGATTTTATCCACCTCGATGACGTAGTGCGCGCTCTCATCTGTGCTGGCGAATGCGCGAGTGGCGATGCACAGGGAACAATTTACAATATTGGCACCGGACTGGCTTGTTCGATTAAAGAACTCGCCAACCTCTTGATGAAAATCAGCGGTAAGACCGGGCGCGTGGAACACGTGGCGCCGCGCGTGGGAGATGTTCCGCATTCTGTTGCAAATATTTCAAACGCCGAACTGAAACTGCATTGGAAGCCTTCGATTACATTAGAGGCAGGACTAGCAACCATGGCGGAGCTGACATCGCTCCCCACGAAGAAAGCGGCTTAAGTGAGCCCCTCTAAGAAAACAACTATTTCGCTGGTTGTCCCCTGCTTCAACGAAGCAGAGGTGATTGGCCTGTTTCACACGGAATTAACCCGCGTCATCGATTCTATCGACGATTATGATTTTGAAATCTGCTACGTCGATGACGGCAGCCAAGATGGAACCATTGGCAAATTGACTACGCTCGCTACGCGCGACCAGCGAGTGCAAGTCCTCGCTCTTTCTCGCAACTTTGGGCACCAAGCAGCATTGATGGCCGGTCTTGAGAATGTAACGGGCGATGCTGTCATTACTCTGGATTCGGATCTCCAGCATCCTCCTTCATTTATCCCGCAGCTCTTAGAATCCTGGAGCAAAGGCTTCGATATCGTCTCCATGGTCAGAGAAACCACTGACGGAGCTTCGCTGTTTAAGCGCATCAGCTCCTCGCTGTTCTATCGACTGCTTAATACCATTAGCGATACCAAGGTCGTCCCGGGCGCGAGCGATTTCATGTTGCTCTCGCGGCAAGCCAAAGAAGCGCTGACTGCGTTGCCTGATCGCCATCTCTTTATTCGCGGCATGATTTCCTGGATTGGCTTTCCACGAAGCTTCATTCACTACACCGCTCCGCCGCGCGCAGCTGGAAAATCCAAATACGGCTTAGCGAAAATGATTACGCTGTCGCTCAATGGCATTTTCTCACTCTCTATTAAGCCGATTACTCTCGCTATCCGCTTCGGTACGGCAATCATCCTGCTCAGCGGCGCTTACTTCGCGTACATCGCCGGCCGCTATTTGCTGTTCGGTGACTTGGTGCCGGGTTGGGCATCGATTGCAACACTCGTGATGTTTTTTAGCGGTGTGCATCTGTGTTTTATTGGTTTGATTGGCCAGTACCTCGGAAGAGTTTTTGAGCAAGTTAAAAATCGCCCACGCTATTACCTAAAAGAACTTCCTAAGTTTCAAATGCAGTCCCAAACAAAGGGAAAAGTGGCATGAAGATCGTAACCAGCGCTCGCACCGCAAGTGTCAAGGAGCTTTCGCACGACCGCCTCGGTGCGCGATTTGAAAAAGCACTTTCCACTTACGACACTCAGCGCCGAGTCGAGACTTTAGTCGACGAGTTCTTAGTTCCTCTCGATGTACGCGGTAAAAAGGCGTTGGACGTCGGATGTGGTCTCGGATTCTTCAGTCAACGGCTCCATGACTCCGGAGCGATTGTTACCGCATGCGACATTGGCCCAAACCTGGTGATGGAAACCGGCAAGCGCGTCGGCTGCGCGGTAGTACAGGCAGATGCTCTGGCCCTTACTTCCACGTTTAAGCAGGGCGAATTTGATTTTGTTGTTTCGTCAGAATGTATCGAGCACACACCCGATCCACAGCGCGCTGTAAGAGAGATGACCCGCGTTTTAAAGCCCGGCGGCTATCTTTCTCTCAGCACCCCAAATTTACTTTGGTACCCCGCTGTGCGCGGCGCAACGCTACTGAAGCTGCGTCCCTTTGATGGTTATGAAAACTTCAGCACCTGGGGATCACTGCGCGGACTTTTAGAAGAGTCAGGAATGGAGATCTGTGAACAAAAAGGGCTGCACCTATTTCCATTTCAATTCCGCCTGCATCGCTTATCTCGTTGGGTGGATGAAAAGGCTCAGGGCCTTCGTGGCTGCATGATCAATATCTGCCTGCTTGCTCGAAAGATCTAATGAACGCCACCCTTCGAAAAAAAGCTCTACCCGCGGTACTGCTTTTCGTTCTGATTGGCTGGCAGCTCACATTCATAGCCCAACGCCATACCCTGACCACCCAATACGCCTTGCCCCAAATCATCGGCCTGCACAGAGAAACGTTTCACAACTTCCTCTACTTTTTTCACTATCTCGGCGTTTTTCCCGTCGGTAGCAATATTCTCCAGCGAGAATATTCCAAGGCCGGAGCCGAAACTTTTGTAAAAGAGCATGGCTCGAGCCTGCGCATGGATTTGCTAACGGGCGCCGGCAAGATGGGCGATTACGGCAAGATTTTCCTCTACCTACCCGACGTCTGGGTAAGCGGCTCGCCAGAAAAAGCGCAGGTGAAGCTTTTTAACATGGCGTTTTTTATGACGTCGCTAGTGGCGTTGTTTATTTCGTTTTGGATCAATGGCTACCCGCTTTTAGGCGGCCTACTGACTATCTTCATTGGGTCAGATCCATTTCAGCTCTATCAGACGTATAAGTTTCACAACGTGTTCTCGATTACGATCTCGATGGCAGTCGTGGCACTCGCACTGAATTTTCGTTTCTTTCTTCCCAAAGTTACTCCCCGTCACTGGCATTTTGCTGTTGCGGCTTTGTGCGGAGTGCTGACCGCGGCGGCTAAAGGCGTTCGAGTTGAATCGTCGTTTATTTTCTATTCGATCTTTTTGATCTACTTGGCGATGCAAGCACAGTGGAAACACCGAGCGGCCCTGATGGTTACTTTAATTGTGGCTTCGATCGGAACCAGCCGCGTTTATGAAAGCTGGAGCAATGGAATCTACGAACGTTCAGTCGAATTTGTGGAAGGCCACGGCGGCATTCCTTACAAGGGCCCCCGTCGACAACACCACGTAGTGTGGCACACGCTAGCGACTGGACTAGGCGACTACGGCGAGAAACATGGCTACGCGTGGGACGATTTGAAGATTTTTGAGTACGGTGTTCCTAAAATGATTGAACGCTACTTCCCCAATTACACTTGGACGCCCGGAAGCCACTGGCTCAATGATTCTCACGACGGCAAAGGCGCTTATCCGATTCAACCAGAAGATCTGCCCGAATATGAGTTGGTCATGCGAGAGAAGATCCTAAGCGATATCTCTTCCGATCCGTTTTGGTATGCTGGCGTTCTAGTCAAACGCGCCTGGCGGATTTTGAGCGAAACCACGCCAGTGTCGCTCGCCGTTGGCCACTACCGTATTGGTGCGCCTCTCCATGGCCTGCTAGTGCTCGTATTTTTGGGATTTCTTATCTACGCCCGTGAATGGGTGTACGTGCGACTTATCCTCTTCACACTGCCACTTAGCCTAGGGTCACTCCTGCACTTTTCGGGAAGTGGCATGACGTACTTTGCGATTTATCACCTTATCGCTTTCTCAATAGCGCTCTCCTTTCTACTACGATCTCGCATCCCCGCTTTACGATAGGCTCTCCGCGCGTTAGGAATGCGCATGGTTAATTTTCACAAACACCGCGGAAAAGTCCTCGTTCTCGTCACGATTTTTGCGATCGCCTGGGCAATTTGGACTTTGTTCTTGTTACCAGCATCGGAAACGCCGTATCTCCCAGATCCCGGCACACCCGTTCAACAAACTAACTAGTTTATTTTTCATTTTTCCGGATTCACAAAAAGCTGAATCCGTTTCGCGGGTCAGTATTTGACCGTTCGGTCAAATACCTTCATATTAAAAATATGAAGCCCAAGCAGTTCAACCCCGAGCAAACTCTCGCTACAATTGCGGACGTATTCGCACGCAGCGGATACGAGGGCACTTCGCTCGGCGATTTGGTGAAGTCGACCGGATTGGGACGTCAAAGTCTTTACAACACCTACGGCGATAAACGCGCCATGTTGGCCAAGTCTCTCGAGAGTTTTGAATCCAGGACAACTGCGGCGAGAACGCTCAGCAATGCTGAGCTACCGGGTCTGAAGCGAATTGAAGGGTTTTTTTTCGAAATCCTAAGTTATTCTAGGAATCCAAAGTACTCGGGCTGCCTCATCACCAATTTGCTTCTCGAAAAAGGCGCGACGGATTCGTCGGTCTTAGAAGCAGCTTCTCGTCGATGGCATCAGGCCCGCGATGCATTGAAGAAGGCGATCAAGGCCGGCAAAAAAGACGGCTCTATCCGCCCTGATGTAGACGACGAATTAGTTTCGTACGCGCTGATGAATTTATTGAGCGGAATGCGAGTGACTGTGCGGGCGACCCGCAGCTTGAAGCAAGTCTCCAAAGTCATTCAACTCTCTCTAAATGCTCTATTGCAAAACGCTATTAAGAACGGAGACACATAATGAAACTAGAAAACAAAGTGGCATTGGTAACTGGGGGCTCTCGCGGTATTGGTGCCGCCATCGCACTTCGCTTAGCTGAAGAAGGCGCCTCCGTGGCTCTAACGTATTTCAACAGTGCTGACCAAGCCGAGGAAATCGTTGCTAAAATTCGCGCCGGTAAAGGTCGCGCAATAGCTCTTAGAGCCAATAGCGGCAACTCCCAAGAAGTTGCAGACGCTGTCGAACTAACTGTAAAGGAATTCGGCAAACTCGATATTTTAGTAAATAACTCGGGCGTCTTTATCGCTGGCGGTATCGACGAAAATAAAACGCACGAGGAAGATTTCGAGCACCAATTGGCCGTCAACGTAACCGGAGTGGTAGCTGCGGTAAAAGCAGCCGCCAAGCACCTTAAAGAAGGTGGCCGCGTGATTACAATTGGCAGCATTTTAGGTTTTCGTTCTCCATGGGTGGGCATTGCCGATTACAGCGCAACCAAAGCGGCTGTTGCTGCTTACTCCCGCGGTTGGGCTCGCGATTTAGGGCCCAGGGGAATTACGGTTAATACGATTCAACCGGGACCAATCGACACAGATATGAATCCGGCCAACGCTGAAATCGCGATTTCTCAACGAGAACAAACGGCACTAAAGCGCTATGGCCGCCCCGATGAAGTAGCATCTGTCGTCGCATTTCTGGCAAGTTCTGATGCTTCGTTCATCACAGGTGCAACTTTAGACGTTGACGGCGGAACACTGGCGTAAAGTTATGAACACAGCTCGAAAACCTTCTACTCACGAATTTGTCGCACAAAACATGCGCGAGATGGCGGAGAAGTTTGAAGGCATGGGTGTACGCCTGCAGCTCCCGCCCAATTCCAATCTTACGATGGGAGCGCACTACACTGAGATTGAATACGGCAAAACTCTGACCGCCGAGATCAAGTTCGACGACAGGTTTACCAATCCGATGCACATGTTTCAGGGCGGGTTTCTCTGTGCGGCGTTGGACGAAGTCTATGGTCCGTTGACTTACATGGCGGCCGGTCGCCCAGTGCTGACGATTGAGATGAGTACGAGCTTTGTGCGTCCATTTATGGCAAAGGACGAGTCTATCGTCGTGAGAGCAGAAGTGGTCAATCAGAGCAAGACGCTGATGATTCTTAAGGCGGAAGTCCGATTGAAGTCAGGTAAGTTGGTTGCCACTTCCACCAATCACTCGTTGATTTGCAACGACAGCACGCTGCGGTCCTAGTATTCCACCATATCTGCTTCTTGGACCATCAGCGTCAGCATATCGGTATTGATCTTAAACCGAGGCAATCGATTGAGCTTTTGCGCGCCTTCTTGAATTGCGACGAGCAACTTTCTCTCGCGCTTGGCGTCGGCATTAGAGGCGGCCGCTTGGAAATGCCCGTGAGCAGAATTTTCATCTCCACTGTGCGCGTACATACGGGCCAAATAGTAGTGCCCCAATCGACGATAGTGATCGCTTTTCTGATTGGTTAAATCACCGAAATAGCGAGAAGCTGCAGCGAAATTCGAGGAACGCAGCGCCAAGATGCCGGCCACAAACCCGTACGCTGGATTGCCAGGATCTCCCTTTACCGCTTTATCCATCCAAATCAGCGCTGTCACTGGATCGAGATCCGTTTCAAACGCCGTCTTGCCGCGGATGAAATATTGCTCCGCCTGGCTCTCCGCCGGATTTTTCACAGCGTAATCGACATTCGCAAGCACCAAGCTAGCCGCTTTGGAATAGGCATCGGCATCGGCGACAGCGACCATCGGTAGTTTTACATAAGTCGAGATCGAGACAGGTGCGCGTCCCGAAGCAACCCACACAGATTGATCTTTTGGCTGCACTACGACGCTCGTCATGGTCGTGTGCACGGCGACTACGTTTCCAACTCCCCGCACTTGGCGATAGAATGGATCGTATTTGTCGCCGAGAATCGCCATGGCTCCCTGTACATCGAGCTTGCCAGCATTCTCTTTGAGCAAATCTTCCACTCGCTTCAGACGACCGAGCGAATCATCGTCGACAGATAAATTGATATGTAGATACTCGGCTGCTCTAGCAGCAGTGCGGTAGTGATTAGTTTGGCCATGGTGATCGGTGGTGACGGGCAATATTGTCACACCGTGATTTGAAATTTCAACGCTGGCAGCTTTTTTCTCTTTTGTGCTAACGAGCAAGTAAGTCCAACCGGCTCCGCTTTTAACCGTCTGAAACAAGGCCACTGCCTCATTGAAGTTATGCGCTTTTCTCAAAACTTCCTGCGCACTCGCGAACGTTGGCAATCCAGTGGTGGAAACAGCCACGGTAGGAACCGTGTGCACGCCGATATAGATTCCCGATTCGTTGAGTCCCACGACACCCGCGGTGTGCAATCCAGCGGAAGCAACAGCTTGATATTTCTGAGTACCGTCGGTGGGCGAGAAGTAAATGACTGTAGGGTGGCGATCGTAAGAACCATTCAGCGGGTAGTCGGTATTGCGACCAATCAGCATTTCACCGTCGGCAGTAGATTTTCCCCAAGCGACAAACGCGGAGCAAGACGATGTCGGTCCGACAATGGGTCCCAAGGCAGTGGGTTCACTACTAAGGCGTTCGCCCACCATGATCTGCAACGATTCAGGATTCACAGCTGCATAAAAAATTTCTTCAAGCGGACGACCCGACCCTTCTGAAAGTCCGTAGGCCTCGTTGATCATCGGCGAGGAAGTCGCCGCTCCATTGGATAGCGCTGACTGCAAAAACGACTGGGGATACTTTTTAATAAAGTGGCGCAGGATCAAAGGAGTAATGGCGAAGATCTGCGGCACTCCGTTACGCATCTGGCGTTCAAACATCAAGCTGGCTTGAGGCAACGATCCGGTCTTGATGTCGTCAGCGAGTAACTTGCCGTGCTGATAGGCCATCTCAAATCGGTCGCCTTTGAGGAAGAGAACATTTAGCCCATCGCGCTTAAACAATCGGCCGTTATGAAAACTGACTGAGCCGTCGGCATTTTTCTGGGGAGAGAGCTTATAGAGGTGCGCATATTTCTGCCGTACTGATTCCGGCACGCCAGTTGGAACCGACATCCACGCTGCAGTAAGTAAAACAAAAGCCCCATATCCCACTATCCCGGCGAACTGGATCATGTTTGCCCCCCTTTTCACCCTTATCGACAAATTTGCCTGGAAAATGTGCCGCAATGAGGGAGGGAAATTTTTGTTGTGCGTCAATTCGCTGCCCGGTAAGGCATTGAAAATGCACATCATTAATATGCTCAGTTGCGACCTTAAGCCGGAACACTTCGGACCCAAGTATCTCGGGTCCACGCGCGAACTTGGGAATGAGTGGGGGTCCAAACTTTTGGGCTTCCATGTCGAAGTATTGGACCCGAAGATGTTCAGCTGCCCGTACCATTGGCACGAGAAGGAAGAAGAACTCGCAGTGGTCCTAGAGGGCGAAGCGATCTTGCGCGTCGGCGGCCAGTTTAGAAAAGTGGCCAAAGGCGATTTACTCTTTTTCCCACCCGGCGAGCAAACAGCGCACCACCTCTATAACCACACTGACCAGCCGTTCAAATTCCTGGCAATGTCGTCAAAAGTAATTACGGACGAGAAATGCTATTACCCGGATTCGAATAAGGTTCTAGACCGACTGACTCGCAAAATTACTCAGAACGGTGTCGCGGCAGAATATTTCAAAGATGAGATGGACCCCAGCCAGTACTGGCCTGCCGAGGCCCTGGCTGGAAAAGTACCTCTTCGGGACAGGTAACCGCCTGAAAAACAGCCTGTTCCTTCTTGGCAGCAGGCCCAGGAGCCGGTACAACCGTAGTTCGAAATTGCGTCCTATGGGAGAGATGGCCGAGTGGTTTAAGGCACACGCCTGGAACGCGTGCGAAGGTGAAAGCCTTCCGTGAGTTCGAATCTCACTCTCTCCGCCAGCATTTCGCCAAGGATTAATCCTTAACCGTTCTGGGCACTTACCTGTTCTCACTTCAATCGCTGCTGGGTTTGTAGTATTTAGCTCGTCCAATGCGCCCCGCTCTCCCTATATATGGTCTCGTTTTGATTGCGGCACTGCTTTGTCCCGCGGTGGCGGAAGCTGGATGGTGCAAGCGGCAGGTCTTGAGATTCTCTTTTGCAGTACACGAAAAATTCCACACTTTGGAGCCGCGTGAGCCGGCGAAGTTTTTAGAGGAGATCGAAGGCCAGTCCGTTCGGCTGGATTTGCAGCGTCAGTGGCTGGAATTTACCGAGGCCGCCGGCCGGTTTGAGTTGGAGCTATTTAGACTTCCATTCACCTTTGTTGCGGAGCTGGCGAGGTTTCGCAATATGTCCTTCCTGCAACGCCAGAGGCATTTGGCGGAAGTGGCCGCAGAATTGGATCGCAGACTATTGGCACTCAACGACGGTGGTGCAATTGGATTTCACTACAACAAGAGCGGCGGTAGTGCTGCCGAGTTTGTTTCTCGAGGGGGAATTTTCGTTACGCACGGCAATTTGTGGGAACGACGAGCGCTTACTTCTCGTGGAGGGATGCGGGGCAATACGTCGACTCGTCCAGTAATCATGGGTCCGCCGACGGTATTTTATTTCCACTCTAGCGACACGCGGTTTTCAGACTTTGTGGTGTCGTCGATTTATCGCCTTACGCCAAATGACGTAGCGGTTTTCAACGTCCAACAATTGGAATCAATGGCGGACGTAGTTCCCGCGCGTGGCTATTATGGCCGAGCGCTTTCTTTCCCGCGTAGACGCGCGGGACAAATTGGCATTTCTGTCGACCACTTCGTGACACCACCGGTTCGCCTACTCACCGTGCATCACTTGCGCGAGGCGTTCCCTGAAGGACACGGTCTTAGTTACGAAGAAACGGAACTCGCTGCCCTTCGCCATTTCATGAACTACCTCGACAAAGTGTCGTCGAAGTAGCCTCTCACCGCTGTAGCTGTCTACTTTCTAGACACCCCCTTGAGCGTGTTTTACCGAGCTATTTCCAGTAATAGTTTCGCAACATCGCTGCTCTAATCTTTAGTTATGGGCACTAACGCAAACTTCAAAGAAGGCAACTATGTACAACGTCATTAGCTTACTAGCACTGTTGATCTCACTGAATGCAAACGCAGAGATGGTGAAACGCCGCGAAGTGGAAATCGGTATCCCCTCTGCCGGCTACATCGATCCAGAGATCGAAGAAGCTTCCCTGCAGATTTCGTTTATCAATAAAGTCGATGGTGGGCTTTATCTCGGGAAACTAGATCCAGTAACGGGTCTGATGGTAGACCACAATTACCGGTACCTCGATAAACCAACTTCCATCACTAAGACTCTCAACGGACCTGAATGGGGTTACTCGGTAAACGGCACGTCGATTTATTACACCAAGCCAGACGCGCAAGGTAAGGATCACAACTTCCGTTACCGCAACGGCAAGATCGACCAACTCGATTCAGGCGATTTTAGTTTGATTGCCAACTACTGCAGCAAAAACGAAAGCGATGCTGCAACATGGGTAATGGGAGCAAAACTAGATGGCAGCCTGGGAGAGACCAAGTTGCTAAACTGGGGAATCTTCCGCGAAGACGCTCCAAATAATATGCAGCTTTTTCAAATGGCCAGCGTCGGTAAAGGCCCGCGCTTTATCAAAGGCGTGCGCCAGGTCACAACGAATTTGTACGACAGCAAAGGCGTGATTCAAGGCTACGTTTACGATATCGATTCCAACAAACACATTCAAATCACCAAAGACAGCGGCAGAAAAAATTCGCTAGTTGCTTTCAATGCTCCTGAGTTGGGCGGAGAGCAGTTGTTTGCGGCAGATGTGTTATCCGAGGATCTCGGGGGCGACACGTTAAAAAGATCGCAAGCGCTGGCCGCGAAGGCCGGGTTGTCGCCGGTAAAAGACGGCCTATCGTTTGTCGGTATGCTGGCGCAATCCATCCGCGTTTACCGCAAGCTGGGAAGTTCCTGGCAGCCGTATAAAGAAATCCGTCCGCAGGATGGCAAGCTGCTGATGAACGCCCAAGTCTTTGCCTATAAGGGCAAAACGTTCTTCTCGATGGACCAGTACACGGTGAAGTCACTCGTCACGAATCACAGCATCGTGATTCAGGACATGGCGGGTAAATTCAATATCACCGTCAGCGGTCCGTCGGAATTGGTTCGCTTCGATCCAGAAGTATTGGTCTTGGGAGATAAGATCCTAGTTTACTACTACGACTTAGTCTCTGGCCGATTCTTCTTAAGCGAAGTCCAAATTCCAGACGCGCTATTGTAATTTCCACTGCGCCCACACGTGCTGGGACGAAGAGAAAGTTATTTAAAACGAACTTTGTCTTCGTCCCAGGCCACGACCTCAATGTCGTAACCGGTAGGATCATTCACATACCAAGACGTCGAATGCGGATAGCGGTACGCGCCGCCGTAATGAATGTGAATACCTTCGCGTTTAGCGACGGCTTCCCACGCTACGGGATCGGTGATGCGCAATGAGAAATGATTCACGCCGTGAATCGCTCGCGCCTCGCGTTTTTCACTGTCGACAAATTCTCGCTTGGGATTCTCGTACATACACAACATCGCCTGGCCCGAGCGGATAATGGCCCAGGGCTGGCCGTTCCACTTGCCCTGCTCTACAGCCACAAAGCCGAAGAGTCGGCGGTACCAGTCCAGCGAAGCTTCTAGGTTGGTCACTGTTAGATTTAAATGGTCTAGGTGTTTTACGCTCATACAATTACCTCTGATTCCAAGGTAACCGGTCCTGACATTTAACAGGCAAATTTGCCCATATACTGTCAGAATGCTAATTTACAGCCCATGAGCCAAACCGCCGCCCACTTAGCCCGTAATGTTCTTCAACTGCGCGAGAGCCGTGGCTGGAGCCAGGAGCAGGCCGCCAAGCTCTGTGGCATTCCTCGCCCTACCTGGAGCAATTTGGAATCTGGCACGTCGAATCCCACTCTGAGTGTGCTCTTAAAGGTTGCTGGCGCTTTGCAGGTTTCTGTCGAGGAATTGATTGGCTCGCCGAAGGCGGAATGCCGTTTCTACGCCGCCAAACAACTGCGTAGCTTTCGCAGAGGCGACGCTTTGATCCGCAAAATTCTTCCCGACTCTCTACCGGGCTGCGGAGTGGATCGCATGGAGCTCGATGCGGGCGGGCGACTTGTTGGCGTTCCTCACCGCACCGGCACACGCGAATACCTCACATGTGAACGCGGCGAAATCACTCTGACTGTGGGTGGAGAGAGTTGGAAGCTTAGCGAAGGCGACGTGGTCGTCTTCCGCGGCGATCAAAAACATTCTTATCGCAACGAGGGCCGCGGCACGGCCGTCGGCTATTCAACCGTCGTACTCGCTCCAGCCTAAAAGGTGCCTAAAAGGTGCCCATCTACTTTTCGGCCGAAAAGGTAGCGGGTGTTATTTGATATGGCCATTCGCCATTCCCATCGTGAGCTGGGACGCGGAAGAGAAGAGGTCAAAATCTACGCCGGTAAGCTTGGTGATCTTACCATTCTGAAAAACGCCCATATGAGACGGGTCATTGTCGACATTGCTCTCTCTGCGCGAGAATAGATAAAACTCCAGAGTGAAATCTTTGAAATGAAGGACGATCTTCTCGTCGCCATCGAGACCATTTTGGAAACTGCGGAAATTGCGCAGGAAGCGAACTTCCCCCTCATCGGGAATAGTAAAAGTGCCTTCTGATTTTTGGATGTAGTTCTCAGTGCCCGAGCGCTCAAGCGTCTGCCTAGCAGAAAGCTTGGTTACTTTCTTAAATGCAGAGTTACCAAAAGCTTCAAACTGCGCCCAATCGGAGCGAAGCGCTCCATCCACTGTCGTCTCCATGGCAAACTTCACCGGGCAAGCGGCACCCGTTACGCGCGTGTAACCCAAAGGATCCGCACCCGGTTGCTGCACCTTCTGCTCGCGGACATCGATATTGCAATCGGTCAGCAGCGTAATGAGGTCGATGTTCGCCACGATGCCGCGGTGATTCTTTCCGACTGCATCGGCGACTCTGGAGAAATTCAAATAGGTGTTTATGGCCGCCAGCGCGCGCTGTTTTTGCACGTCCGTCATCGGCGCATAGTTGCCGACTTTGTAGTCGCTATCTACATTCTGCTCAACTGCCTGTGGCTTGGACTCGTCGGAAGAACCGCAGCTGGATACGGCGACTACGAGAATAGTGAATAGAGTCGAACGAAGTAAGCTGGCCATAGGGCCCCCTCTCGACTTCGACACTAACTAATGTGGGAACCAACGTGCAAATTCTTCTAGCGCTTGGTCTGTGGTTTGTTTGGGCGTGTAGCCTAGGAGCTTCTTGGCGCGCGAGATATCCATCGTCATGGAATAAGTACTGACGCCAATCTTCACCGGCAGGAGGTCGGGCTCTTTTTCTGTACCACGCCAAGCGTTCCAGCGTTCATTCGCGCGGGCAAGGAACATTGCTGTTGTGCGGGTAACCTTTTTACGACGGCTATCGAGGTTCACAGCGCGCAAACCCTTTTCCACCACATCCCAGAAGTTCTCGTCGACACCATTGTGAATATTGTAAACCTGCCCCGTGGCTGACTCGGGCGCGGAAAAAGCCAATTCAATCGCATCTAATAGATTCGAGACGCTGGTGAAGTTCGCCTGATTACGGCCGTCGCCGATTTGCTTCAATCCGCCTGATTTGCGTAGCGAAATAATCCGAGGCATCCAATTCACGTCTCCTGCACCAATCACACCGCGCGGACGCAAGGAGATAACTTGAAAATCGTGCCCATGAGCTCGGTGCACGGCTTGCTCTGCCAGGTACTTCGTTTCCGCATATGCGTTTGAGAAACGCGGAGGGCGAAATTCTTCGGTCAGACGCAGCTGATCTTTGTAATCAAAATAAATACTCGGCGAGGAAAGATTTACAAATCGCTGCACACCCGCACGCCGAGCCGCATCCACCAAGCGCTGCGTGAGATCGACATTAGCCTCGTAGAAATCTGCGTAACTGCCCCAAGCGCCGGCCTTGCCAGCGCAATGCAGAATTCCCCACACACCGTCTAAATCGGTTTTGAGCTTTGCCACGTCGTCAAAATGCGCGGCCCGATATTCGATCTCGGGATTAATCATCGTGCGCGGGCGCTGTTCGCTGCGGCCAGTGGCAATCACACGGTAACCGGACTCCACCAGTCGGTCGGCAGCCCGCCCCCCAATAAATCCCGAGGCGCCGGTAATCACGATTGTTTTCATATCTTCATCGCTAACTCGTCATCTGCCTTCTGCCAATGCTTTGCTCGCATCAACATTAACAAGCCCGGAATAGCGAGCAGTGTGCAGAAAATAAAGTAAGGACCCCATCCCATATTCTTGGCCAGAACGCCGCTAGCGGAACCAAAGATCGCGCGTGGTACTCCCATCAAGCTCGATAGCAGCGCATACTGCGTCGCCGTGAATCGTCGATCACAGAGGCTGCCCATAAAGGCCACGTAAGCCGATGTGCCCATGCCACTAGCGACATTCTCCAACGCCACTACTCCGCCCAGCATCCAAAGACTGGGCCCCGTCAAAGCCAGAAACGAAAAACCCAATGTCGACACAGCTTGAAAAATTCCAAAGACAAAAAGACTTTTAAGAATGCCCACTCGCAGCATCCAGAACCCACCGATGAAACCACCCGCGATGGTGGAAACCATTCCGACGGTTTTGGAAACAGCGCCGATTTCTTTGAGATCAAATCCGATCGATAGATAAAATGGATTGAGCATCTCGCTCGCCATTTGATCGCCCACTTTAAAGAGTAAAATAAAGAGGAGCATTTCTAAGGCACCGCTCCGGCGGAAATACTCGACGAGAGGCATGTAGGCGGCTTGCAACAGGTTTGCGGGTCTGGAGATTTGCGCGGCAGACTTTGGCGAAAGAATCGTCGCAATCGTGCTAGCTGCCATCAGCGCCGCCATCGAAAGGTAAGCAGCCTGCCAGGATACTGCGCCGGCCACGATCAACGCTAAGCCACTCGCCACCCAGTTTGAGATGCGGTAGCCCGTCACTCCTAATGTAGAGCCTAAACCCAATTCGTTGTCTGTGAGTATCTCTCGTCGATAGGCGTCAATAACGATGTCCTGACTAGCTCCACAGAATGCAATCATTAACGCCAGCACACCCATCATCGCCGGAGCGTCCGTCGGTCGCGCAAAAGCCATCGCCGTAAGCAGAGCCGTTAGGCAAATTTGGAAAAACAATATCCAACCACGGCGGCGATCCAAGATCGGCAGCGAGTAGCGGTCAAAAATCGGCGACCAAACAAACTTAAAAGCGTAGGGGATTTGGACGAAGGCAAAAAGACCAATTAGTGCGAGATCAATCTTCTCATTTGCGAGCCAAGCCTTGAGAGTGCCGCCAATTAGTAACAGCGGAAGACCGGAACTAAATCCAAGAAACAGAACTGAAATCATTCTTCCGGTTTGCTTGCGATCTGAAAACATTATGGCCTCTCTCGTCGATAGTTTGCGATTAACTCGTGATGCGGTCCGCCACTGAAAAATTTACAAACCCTAATGAAAAACGAAAAACTCTTAAGTTTTCCAATAGATCTTCTAGGAGTAACACGCTGCCTCGGCTATTCTATATCTAACCAAGCAGCATGGGTAATTGCGTGTCAGAATTTTTGAAGCGCAAGTCTTTATCCCCCGTATCCAGACAAACTAAATAACCGTTTTTTAGGAGGAAGCATGACTTCTTACCGGAAGACTATCACGTTGCTCGTAGGCATCGGACTGATTGCGAATTCGCAATTCGGTTTCGCCGCGCTTTCGTTGCAATCAGTTAAAAACCAAATACAAGCAAAGAAAAAGACCTGGGTCGCCGGAGAGACTTCAATGTCTGTCCAGGGACCTGAAACTGTTAAAAAGATGTTGGGAGCGAACTTCGAAACCACCGACAGTACGGTGAAGTTCGGAACGTTGAAGGATGACGACAATCCGTTTCCATTCCCGTTTCCATTTCCATTCTTCCCGGATGACGATGACGACGATAAAGACGACGATAAAGACGACGACAAAGACGATGACAAAACGCCATTGGCAGCTGCAATGGATTGGCGTGACCATAAAGGCGTCGATTACTCGTCTCCCATCTTGAACCAAGGCCATTGCGGTAGCTGCGTTGCTTTCGCAGCTGTCGGTGCTTTGGAAACCCAGTTGAACATCACGCGCGGCACTTCGTTCTCTCCATGGGCGTTTTCTCCGCAGCATTTGTTCGCTTGCGGTGGTGGAAGCTGCGATCGCGGCTGGACTCCCACGGCAGCTCTGAACTACATGCAAAACACCGGTATTCCCGACGAGTTTTGCTTCCCGTACCAGAGCGGTGTTGATGGCAATGACCTCTCGTGCTCCGCATCGTGCTCTGATTCTTCTTCTCGTTCGATGAAGATCGACAGCTACGCAACTGAAGCATTCCTCTTTAAGAGCAATGCTAAGTTGAAAAAAGCGTTAGCCAACGGTCCATTGCTTGCGACGATGCAAGTTTACGAAGACTTTGTTTACTACAAGTCTGGTGTTTACGAGCACGCCGACGGCAAGCAACTAGGCGGCCACGCTGTGACGATCATGGGATACGACGACAAACTCGGCGCATTCCTCGTGAAGAACAGCTGGGGCTTGGATTGGGGTGACAAAGGTTACTTCTGGATCAAGTACGATGACGACTCGCAAATTGGAGCGAATGCTTACAGCTTCAAAGTCTCCAAAGGTACCGGCTTCGTAACTGCCAAAGGTATTCGGGACAACAAAGTGTTCTCGGGTAAAGAAGTTATTACCCTTCACTCGACGTATCCTGATACGAACCGCATCAACTACGAAGTCTTCCAAGGAAAAGTCTCGGTAGCAAGTGGCCACGTGGCTACGAACTCCACGACTGACTTTGATACGACCAAGTTGCCAGACGGCACGTACACCATGGTGACATCCGCTGAAACCAAGACGGGCACGAATATGGGCGAGCAGCGCAAAGTGCACGTTCTAAACGGTAAGCTCGATGGCACTCTGGAATTTGGCAATATTTCTGACGGCGACACGATCTCCGGCGAGAAAGAAGTCGAAATCGTTGTGACCACTAAGCCAATCCTTCCATCGGAAGTTACTTTCTATTTTAAGGAAGTGAAGACCGGTACGACGGTATTCCGTGGAACGACCAACGTTGGTAAGAAAATGGTCGTGAACTGGCGCACAACTCAGAAGCCTAAAGGCGATTACGAGATCTGGCTCGATGGCAAAGCCCTCAGCCAAACTCTGAAATCTGATGTGCTAAAAGTCACGGTTAAGTAACTTTATAAAAATCGAAGAGGGGCGCGACTTCGGTCGCGCCTCTTTTTTTGTCTTTTTTTTACTCGAAGAGAACTTTGCCGGGATTCAGCAGGCCTTCGGGATCGAAGGCGTCTTTAATCAGACGGTATAGCCGCTTCTCCGGTTCGGACCGACGCAGCTCCAACCAATCTCGTCGAATCAGCCCCACTCCGTGTTCCGCCGACAGACTGCCGCCGAATTCCAAAAGCGCTTTTACCAACGCATCTTCAAACAGCTTTGCATCCGCTAAGAACTTTTCTTCGGTCACACCGTCTGGTCGCAAAACGTTGATGTGCGGGCTACCGTCGCCAAAATGGCCAAAGAAATAGAGATCGAGTTTCCACTTCTTCTCGTCGTTTAGCGAATCCATGCGCTCTAAAAACTCCGCCTGACGATGAAATGGCAGCGAGAGATCAAATTTCTTCAATTGTGCCGTTCGTCCGAGGCTCTCTGTAATCGTCTCGCGAAATGCCCACAGCGAAGCCGCTTGGCTCTCCGACTCTGCGCGAATGCCGTCTAGTACGACATCGCGCTCGACTAAGTCCGCCAGCCAATCCGATGGATCGGTGTGGCTGTCGGCCTCCATCAGGAGGTAAAATGCACCGCGCTCGGAAAGTGGCAGCACCTTCGTCTGATGCTTCTCTACTGCTTGGAGGCATTTGTCGGAGAAAAACTCAAAAGCCCCCACGTCAAACCGATGCGCGCGTACGCCGTGGAAAAGTTCAAACACGTTGGAGAGTGAAGTAACCGAAAACAAAAACACACGTTTTGCTTTGGGATCGGAAATAGGAACGAGCTTCAACGTCGCTTCGACAATGACCCCTAAAGTGCCTTCACTTCCGACGATAAGCTGCAGTAGGTTGTAGCCAACGTTGTCTTTTTCCAAACCAGCGCAAAGTTCGAGCAGCTCGCCCTGCATAGTGAGAACTTTTGCGGACACTACCCAACGTCGACTCATGCCGTAGCGAACGACTCTCACTCCGCCCGCATTCGTCGATAGATTGCCGCCTACGGTGCAAGAACCCTTAGAAGCTAAGTCGACTGGCCAAAATAAGCCGACCTTACGGCAATGCTCGTGGACAGCTTCAGTCACTGCACCGGCTTCCACGCGAACTGTCCGGGTCAAAGGATCCACCGCTTGGACTTTGTTCAACTTAGCGAGACTGAGAATCAAGCAGCCGGGATTTCCCACCGCTCCGCCAGATAACCCAGTGCGCCCTCCCGAAGGCACGACTGTGATTTTCGCTTCGAAGCAGGCAGCCAAAATAGCTTGGGCCTCGTCGATAGTCCGAGGAAACGCCGCGGCAGCGGCATCGCCCGGAATGCGCGTCCAGTCTGACGAAACTGTCTTCAGTGTGTCGGCATCAAACGCGAGCACCCCAGCCTTGTGCAAGCCAGGGAGCAATGTTTTTAGTTCTATCGCCGAGTTATTTGATTTTTTCGTACTGCTTTTTTTAACTGCTGCTTTTTTCTTCAAGCAGTTTTCTCCAGGATTGCAGCTGTTCCCATTCCCCCACCGGTACAAACGGAAATCAATCCTCGTCCTGTCGTTTTGGACGAGAGCAGCTTAGAGAGCGAGCCGACAATGCGCGCGCCAGTCGCAGCAAACGGATGGCCTAGTGCCACGCTGCTACCGACGGTATTGAGCTTCTTGCGATCGATAGAGCCCAGCGCTTTTTCTAAGCCAATTTTCTTTTTGCAGAACTCTTCGCTCTCCCAGGCTTTGAGCGTGCACAAGACTTGCGCAGCAAAGGCTTCGTGGATCTCATAGAAATCAAAATCCTGAAGCGCTAGGCGATTACGCTGCAACATTCTGCCCACCGCATACGCCGGAGCCATCAGAAGCCCTTCGGTGTTCATATCGATAGCGGCAGACTCGTAATCTTTGAAGTAAGCCAGAATCGGCAGATTGTTCTTGCGAGCATAATCTTCACTCGCCATGAACACACAAGCTGCGCCGTCGGTAAGAGGCGAGCTATTGCCTGCAGTCAAAGTGCCTTTTTCGCTGCGATCAAAAACGGGCTTCAACTTCGCCAGCTTTTCCATCGATGTATCGCCGCGCAAAATTCCGTCTTTTTCTACTCCTGCAAAGGGAGTCATCAGGTCCTTGTAAAATCCAGCAGCTTGCGCCTTTGCGCCGTTCTGGTGACTGGCCAAAGCCAGTTCGTCTTGTTCCTGACGAGTGACTTTCCATTCCTTCGCCATCAATTCGCAATGCTGACCCATGGTTTTGCCGGTCGTGCGCTCGGTCACTCCGGGAAACGCGAGGCGGATGTCTTTAAATCCAATTCCGGCAATTTGTCCCAGACGATCTTTTAGAGTCTTTGCTTGCGCAGCACGCACAACCCGCTTGGCGAGTTTCGACGGCAGAAATACGGGCACGTCGCTCGCGGAATCCACACCGCCAGCTATGCCGCATTCAATTTTTCCTAGTGCAATTTTATTGGCGATCCAAATGGTCGCTTCTAGACTCGTGGCACAAGCGCGTTCCACTCCCATCGCAGGAGTCATCGGCGAGAGCCCGCTTGCTAGCACTGCTTCACGCGCCAAGTTCCAAATAGCCGGATGAGAGAACACCGTTCCGAGCGATACATCGCCAACTACTTTGCCCTTCAAACCAAATTTATTTACTGTGCCGCGCATGGCTTCAGCGAGCAGATCAAAGCCGGTGTAATCTGCGTAAGCGCCGCCTACACGAGAAAAAGGAATTCGGTTGCCGCCTACGATGACCACTGATCTGGTTTGGATGCCGTTCATGTCTGTGCCTCTTTAGTTGCTAAATTTCGCTACGAAATTTCGATAACACTGAATAAAACAAATGCCCCACGCGTTCCTTCATTGCGCCGGTCGTATATCCCAGCGAGGTGAGGTCGGGGATAAAATCCCAAAATCCAAAGCTTCTGTCTATGAGGCGCTGTTCCGTAGGAACAGGAATGACTTCCATGCCCTGCTCTTCAAAGAGCGGCGCAGCTCGGCGCATGTGAAACGCACTGGTCACTAACAGAACTTTTTTCTTACCGTGCGCTTTTAACCAAGCCGCACTCTCTACGGCGTTCTCAAACGTGTTGCGCGATCTGCCTTCCAGTACAAGCGCCTTCTCCGGACAGCCGATGCCCATTAAAAATTCCGCCATGTCCTGCGCTTCAACGCGTCTCTCTTTTTCCGCGGTGAAATACCAAGAGCCGCTCGATAACAAAATGATCGGCGCTTTTTCTAGACGATAAAGTGAGTATGCAGGAGTGAGGCGGCTGCCATGGGTTTCTTCTATTTCTACTCGTGGGGGAGTGAGACTCGATGCTGTTCCGCCCAAAACTACGATCGCGTCGGCTTTGGGATAATCCTTGTAGCGCTTAGGTAGGTAGCTTGTCTCAAGCGGATTGTAGAGCGACATCGCGAGAACAGGCAGAGATGCGATGATGAAGATCGCCATCCCAATAGAAAGCAGAATGCGCCCGGCGTGCAAACGGCCGCGCCACAAAAGAAACAGCGAAACACAAAATAAGATCAGGGCCTGATTATATGGCCAGAGTAAAACTTGGAGGGATTTGCCGAGCCAGTAGAGCATGTCTACGGCCGATTATAGCTCTTTATTCGCCGCAGTACTCGACATCCATCAGCCATGCATTGATTTCTCGCACACGGCGAACGACTTTCTGTTTGCGCGCGGCTTCAGGATCCATGGGCGGCTTGTGGACAGTAAAACGCGCCGTTTCCCCAATCAGAGTTTGCGAACCGTGCAGCGCACGAATGCGCCAGAAGTAGTCCGAAGGCTCATTCATCCGGACGTACATGAAGTTCTTCACTGTGCTGAAGCTGCGGAAGTATTCAAAGTTATGCGTTTTGGAAATCTCCAAAACATAATTCACCGCATTAACTGGGATTGGCGACCAAACAAAGCCGATACAAGGACTCTGCGTCAAAGTGGGTTTGTACATTGTCCCGATTGGTGGGTTGATGGGGCGAACCGAGAAATCGTCGAAGGCACCAAAAACATGCAGTTGCGGATAACGCGTATTGGCAACAACGTATTCCAATGTCAGCGTGCGATCGTAGGACTTCTGGATTTCCAAACCCAGTTTGCGAATCTTTGGCACATCTGACGTAGGGTCAGTCATCGGGGTTAGTAACCGGACTTCTGCGGTATCAACTCCCAAATTCTTTCCGACTTCTGTCGTCTTTCTAAATTCTAACGCGCCGGTACGGGCGTCTCTTTTCAATGCAGTCTCGGTAAGTGTGTGCCCGTGTTCTTGAGACACGCGCACAATCGAGCCAGCTTCTAAGTTCTCTTCTTGGTGATGACCGATTTTTAAAACTGCGCTGCCATGGAGAGGGACTTCTATGAGCGAGCCGTCAAAGAGCTTCGCGTGGTTCACTTCGCGCCATTCGATTTCAGAACCGTGACGCACCAAGACTCCAGTGGGAGAAGATACCTGGGCGATAAAATCTGTCCGCATCCGCTCTGGATCGGTCATGAGCCAGCCACAGACTACGGCCGTAGCGGCCGATCCTAGTAGGGTGGCAAAGCCAAACCCGCTTTTTAGCTGTGATTTCACGTTCATATGTTCATCCTGACAGAGCAATCCCCGTCATTACCCTTTTCGGCACTGCGTTAGAGAACTTGAGCGCCGCAGCAAATAATTCTTATGAAACGGAAATTCTCAAACTTTATCCGCAAGATGCCGATAGGACTGTTATGAAATCACGAGTTATTTTTCCAATTCGCTGGAAACTTCTCATTCCGACACTGGTTATTTGCGGTGGCGCGGGAGTGATGGGTTACCAATTTCTAAAAAACTCCTGGGACTCGGAGCATGAAAAACTCCTAGTCGATTTCAGCCTCAAACGACTCAAATCGGTGAGCGACCAAATGGAGACACGCCTCCAATTGCGTTTCCGAGATTTGGAAAGAGTTTGCCAAGCTGGTTACCGCGCACAAACTCTGTCGCAGAAAAATCCAAGCGCCGCGATTTTCGATACTGCGGGCCCTGAGCTTAGAAAAGAGCTATTGGGAGTTTCGTTCTTCCAACCGGAATCTTCGGGCAAAGTTAATTATTATCAATTCGTGCAGTGGAAATTGGTTCAACAAGCCAATTTGCCGCGCGATATCGTCGATCAAATCAATAAGAAATACCCACTCGACATCCGCGCCCTGCTAAAAAACCCAGAGGTCCGTTTCTTCAACCGCACGATCCTCAGCGAACACGGCGAGCCACTGCCTGTGATTACGCTCGCGTTCTTCGGTCGCGGCATGAGCCCATTAGAGAGCAAAACTTTGATTCTCGCCGACTTACGCGGCGATTTCCTTTCTGAGAACGGCGATAACGCGCAGTTAGGCGAAGTATTCTGGATGAAGCGCGATGGCACGATTTTGTCGCACCCTTCGGCCTCGTTGATGCTGTCACACGCAGAGCGCCCAATGCCTTACCAAGCTCGCTCGCTGCTAGAAAAAGCAACCGCGTTTGGCGAACACACGGTGTTTAATCGCGACGGTATGAATTACATCGCCACCGTAGTTCCCACGGCAGTGGAAGATGTCTTTGCTGTCTCGGAAGTTGCGCTAGCAGCAACCAATGGTCCGCTAGCGAATCTGTCGCTAGGCATCGGGGTTTGCTTCTTGGGATTAGTTTCTTGCCTGATTTTCTTCCAAAGCTTTGTCGCGGGTCGATTGACCTCGCGTATTCGCCGCATTGAAGTATCCATTAACGAGATTGCGCAAGGTTACATGCCTTCTCGCCGCGCTCGTTACTTCGACGAGTTCGCAGTGATAACGAATGCGATTGAAAACCTCGCTAATGCACGCACTGGCCAATTGGGCCAAACCTCAAAAACCGATTCTATTCAGTTAAAAACGGAAAAAGACGTCACTTTAGAACCTGTGCATTTTTCGGAGGTTTTACAGGTTGAAACGACGCAGATCGCGTTTTTCCAAGCTGCTAAGTCAGCAAAAAACCCAACGATGCTCTGGGACGTGTCTCGCCTAGGCAATAAAGTTTGGTTCTTATTGGGTAATGCAGGCGGCGATATCGGCCAAGCTGAAGCCGTGATTCAAACCACGAAAAAGACTCTGCCTAGCGTACGCGCTGTAAAAGGTTCAAAAGAATCGCATCCTTTGTCTGAGCAACTCATGCAATTAAACAAAAATCTGTTCGAAGCGTTTAAGGGCAAAGCATGGCTCAATCTCACTGCAGTGGAACTTCATTTGGATTCCGGAAAAATCGCAGTGATTCACGCTGCTAACGAAGCGCCGCTCTTGATTCCAAGCAAACTCACTCCAAGCCCTGACGGTGCAGCGGGTACGGATTGGATTTCTCTGATGGAACCAAAGGCGATGATGGATTCAAGTGTTGCAATAGGAAGCCGTGGAGATAACACCTTTAAGGCTTGGGAAGACCAATTAGTGACGCGGGATTCGTTCTGCATCTTCCAAAAAGATTCTGCAGCGACGACAGGCCCTCTTTCCTTCCGCCCTGAAATTCGCAATCTGATTCTTCGCAACGGTTGCTCGACGGTAAAAGAGCTGCGACAGAACATCGTATATAGCCCTGCAAAGGTGCTCTTCCAGACGACGTTAACAGTGGCGGTGGTGCAATTTGGTGGAGCAAAGGCAGCGAAACCGGCTGCTGCTGAGAAATCTGTTGACGATAAAGCAGCTGCTTAACAGTCACTCAACAGACAACTACTCCACCGCGGCTTGCTCCGCAGGAGCTTCTGGTCGGAAATACACTTCGACGTGAATGGCTTTTCGATCAACGCCATTAGCCTTCAAAAACTTCCGCACATCATCAATCATCGCGCCATTGCCGCAGAGATAAAATTCCGTCTCCGACCATGCAAATTGCGAATGCTGACTCTCCAAGAATGCCGTCACACGGCCTTTGAAAAACTCCGAAACCCGACCCACCGATTGAGTGAGGCAGGGAATCCATTTCAATAACGGATGCGAAATGAAATCCGTTTCATACAAGACATCGTGATCGGTGCGAACACCTAAGCAAAACAAGGTCGATTGCGGCGGACTTTTTTTAAATTCTTCAGACAGCACCATCGATCGAAACGGCGCGATTCCTGTACCGGTAGAAATAAAAACTGCGTGTTTGCCGGGGCGAGGATGGTAGGTCAGATAACCGTAAGGAGCGACACACTCAAAGGTGTCACCGACTTCTAAACCCGCCAGATAATTACTGCCCGGGCCCTTTTCCACTTTTTGAATGCAAAGCTCGATGGGATTTACACCCGGTGCCGATGCTATCGAATACGGCCGGCGAAGCGGCTTACCATCGGCAGTCGGGACGATGACACTCACATACTGTCCGGCCTTAAAATCTAGCGGCCGATCCGGCGCAAATTTTAGCTCGAACACATTTGGGGTCAACGGGTTGGTTTCGATGACCGTGCACTTGAAATGATCGCTTTTTTCCACTGGCTATGAACCCTTTCGCCCTATGGCATACCCCAAACCGCGTGAATATTCACGACGGAATGCCACAAGGTTTCCAGTCGTTACAGAGGCTACTCTGGACATCCAAGCCAGCCGCGGATCTTGTGCCTCTACGCACGTTTTCTCTTCAAATTATGCGCACAGTCCTCCGATACCTTAAACGTATGAAATCCACTATCCTCACTCGTATCCTTGGACTTGCAGTGGCCATGCAGCTTGTGGCCTGCGCCCACGAAATCCCCATGTCGATGGAGGATAATTCCGACGCTGCTTCAAATGGTGAAGCTTCGGAATCCGAACAAGTTTGGGAAGACTCCAAAGCAGTCGAACCCGTTGAAGTGAACGCACAAGATACGGAGATGGACGCTCAGTTAGAAAACATGAGCGAAGGCCTTGAAGGCGAACTTGCTCCAACTGCTGAAACGGAAGTTGCAGCGGCTAGCCCAGAATTAGCGGCACCGGCTGCAGCACCTGCTGTGCCAGCAGCGCCTGAAGTAAAAGCGCGCGAAGTCGCAGCTGTTGTAGAAGCTCCAGCTTCTGAGCCAACTAAACCGGCTCCCGCTGTGAAAACGGAAAACTCCAAAAATCGCTACTACGTAGTGCGCGCTGGCGACACGCCGGAATATGTTTCGATGCTGCTTTATAAGTCCGCCGATAAGGCGGGCAAATTAGTTGCTTGGAACGGCCCCTCAAAAGAGTGGAAAGCCGGAACCGTGCTTTTCTATGTCTCTCCAGAAAAGCCCCAAGATGCTCGCATGCAATCCTTTTATGAAGAGCGTGGATTAGCTTCTCAAGCCATCACTGTGCAAGCTGGCGATAGCTTGCCGTTGATTGCGGAACGCCACCTGGGCTCTGCTGGCAGCGCTAAAGAGCTGCTCTTAGTAAACGGCCTAAAAGAAGGCGACACGATTCAGCCTGGCCAATTACTCCAAGTTTATCCGTCTCCGTTGTTGGGACAAAAATCGGAAGCACCTACTGCGAAGGTCGCAAGCAATGTGACTACTCCTGCGGTGAGTGCTCCAGCTCCAGTGCCTACTCCAGTAGTGGATAGCCAGCCGGCTCCTGTTGTAATGGAAAAAGCGAGTTCGATTCGAGGACCAGCCATCATTACCTTGGCACCGGCACCGCCTGTAGATGCTAAAGCAAAGGCGAGCCTAGCGTCGACATTGGTCGCGGCACTCTTTGTCCATCACCCACTGGTGTTGGGATGCACGGTTGCCTTGCTAGCGCTCTTCGGCGTGTTCTTCTACTTACAACGCCGTCGTGGTGGTTCTCACTACGATTTCTAGGCGCAACTCAAGGCACTAGAAAGTCCCATTGTATTTTCTCGGGGAAGACGTTTGCCGTCTTCTCCGCAAACCACAACTTCCTAAAATCCTTATAGTGCTTAGAAGCCACGTGGCCTGATTGTCCCACGGGGAAAACCCACGCGCTTTTCATCGGCTCGTCGATATTCCACACTGCCCGCATCGAGGCACCCGAATGCTCCCGTTCGATGCGTACAAGGCCTTCAAACCCGGTCTGAGGGCTTTCGTCTAGCTTAAGCCACATACCTAGCAAGGGCACGGCACCGGCCATTGGGTGCTGCGCGCGCCAACTATTGGTCTGCGCGTAACCGCTCGAAGCAGGCAATGCAGCTGTCTTCTTAATAATAAAATGAGCGAGTGCCTTTTTATCAAAGCCAAAGCTCTCCAGAGCTTTTTCGTTCTCCAATAAATAGACAAGCCAGGCGTTTTGATCTTTCCAAATGAAATTAGATTTCTGCCGATTCGCCGGTAGCAGAGATTTTCTCACCTGCCCCATGAGCGCACGCGTGTAAAAACGGTGCGCTTCAAGTGCTAGATAAAAAGCCACGGGCCTTGTCTTCGCAAACCCATCCCAATCTTTCCACTCGGCCACGACGCGATCAATCGCTACGTCTCGCGACGGATTATTGCGCACGATCCACTGAGAAAACGCTTGAAGGTAGCGACTATAAGTATCCAATTGTAGGTCGTGCATGGCTTTCTGATCGTGCGCGTCGCTCTTGGCGAGGAATTCGGTGATGCGCCGCTGCCGCGTATCGGAAGACCAATGATGTCCAAAGGTATCGACGAAGATGCGCTGATTTGCCGTCGATATCGACGATACTTTGCCTGGTTGCCGCTTTATCCAAAGGCGCTTGCGTTCGGATGGCGGATAGAACCCTTGCCACTCTCCTGCAATGGCAGGAACAGCGGTCAATGCTTCGATCTTGCGCCGCACTCCCGATCCCGACATGCGATAGCCCACGTTGCCGCGGTTATCGGCAACTAAAACGCTTTGCGCCGGCGAGAGAAACTTATCGAGCGCTTTATTCATCTCTTCCCACGAGCGCGCCTGATTCACGTCTAAGATCGGCAAGCGCAGGCGGCTAGTGAAAAAGCCCAGCCACTGCCGCGAAACCAACGTGTCTTTGCCCAAAGCACTTCGACCCAAGAGCGGCCCGCGGTGGGTAAATTTTGCTATGCCTTGGACCGGATCGCCGCCGCGCACTTCGATGGTGTAAGGCTCTTCGCGAATGGGTTTGAAAACTTTTTTCCCGCCGATAATCGAGTGCACGTACGATTTGCCATCCGCAGAAATTTCTTCTTCCAATAAATCGTCTACATCCTCGCCCACGTTGGTGAACGCCCAGCTTAAAAATGAGTTTCTTCCCAAGATAATTCCAGGAATTCCAGGTGCTGAAACTCCGGCAACCCACTCCTTAGAACTAATGCGTAGACGATTGGCGTACCAAATCTGCGGAACCGTCATGCCCAGGTGCGGATCTCCCGCTAAAAATGCGCCGGTTTTACCCGCCCAAAACCAGGAATTACTGCCCGGGAAGTAGGAATCGGCTGCTACAGAATCGGCTAATAGCTCGTCATTTAGCGGGCGCGGAGCCAATTTGGTTTTCGGAGCTGTCAGCCGATGCGCTGGAGGACCAAAAAGCGGCTTATTCCAGGGATGATCCTGAGGGAAAAGGAAACTAAACCATTCGGCCGGAACGTCTTTCTTCCAAACCGTCATCCACTCTTCCCGGTCAGAAGTGCGGGTTAAATCGTCGACGAGCGACATCAGGATCAAAACGGTATCGGAGCATTGCCATTTCTCAGGTCCGTGTGTGAGGACGATGTATTCCATTCCCCAACGCCACTGCATGCTGTCGATAAATCGATTCACTCCGCGCGCATAAGCGTCGCAGACGTTTTTTTCATTCGCTGGCAGCGCTTCGGCAGCGCGCTTAGCGACTCCCGACCAATCCTCTTCTCGACGACCACGGTCCCACGCAATCGCACTCGGATGACCGCCAAACCATTCGCTCAAACGGCCCGACGCGCTCCGGCGCATCAGATCCATCTGAAAAATCCGCTCCGAAGCGACGACAAATCCTTGTGCTTCGATCAAAAGATCCCAATTCGGTGCTTCAATCGTGGGAACTTTCAGGGCGTCCCAATCAATCTTGGTATCGGTGAGCTGCGAATAATCCGTCGCGAGCTGGCCTTGCCGGTGGGCGAAATAGTAGAGTCCCAGCGTTGTCAGCGAGACCAATAGGAGTAAAACCGCCAAAATGCGTCGCAACCAAATCATGCTTGCTCATTTCCCCAGATTGTTTAGCCAGATAAGAGGTGTCTCTATATAAAGCGAATTTCGTACCCACACAACCGCCATGGCCTTGCCACAGTGCATGTTGAGTGGCATTCTCGTCGCCATATCCAATCATGGGTAAGTAATTAAGTGACAATTCAAACCTGGCTGCAAAAACAACTCCCCTCTATCTCCGCTGCGTCGGCGCAGGCCGTGATCCAATTGACCGAGCAAGGCGCGACCTTGCCGTTCATCGCACGCTACCGCAAAGAAGCGACCGGCAATCTCGACGAAGTCCAGATTCAGGAAGTCCTTGAGGCTAAAGAGACTTGGGACGCTGTCGTAAAGCGCCAGGCCTTTATTCTTGAGACAATCACAGCGCAGGAGAAACTCACTCCCGAGCTCAAAGAACGCATTTCGAATACTTTTGATTTAGCGGCTCTCGAAGACATTTATCTGCCCTTCAAGCAGAAGAAAAAAACCAAAGCCTCCCTCGCCCGCGAAGCCGGGCTCGAGCCATTGGCAGAATGGGTTTGGAATACCGGCCACGGCACGGAACAACCTCTGCCGGGACAAACTCTCGACATTTGGGGCCTGACCTATCGCAATGAAGCCAAAGGTTTTAAAGACCTCGAAGAAGTCTTGTCGGGAACTGCCGATATTCTCACCGAGCGGCTTTCGCACGACGACGTCTTAAGAAAACAAGTCAGAGACCGGATTTTCAAAGAAGGCCATCTGCAATCTGCTGTGGGCGAAAAACCCAAGCCTCAGAGCAAGTACGAAAAATATTTCCAGTACTCAGAGCCTATCGCATCGCTTTCTGTTCCTGAGAACTCGCACCGCTACATGGCTCTTCGCCGTGGCTGGATCGAGCAGGAGTTGCGGTTGTCTCTTGGTGGCGGCCCTCGCGGCATCGAATTTGAAAAAGAACTATTAGGACTCTACGAAGCAGCTGCTTGCTCGGTGCCAGACAGCCCGGGAGCTGCCCTGCTTCAGAAATCGGCCACCACTGCGTTTCATCAATATGTGATGTCGAGCATGGAAACCGAAGTCCACCGCGCACTCAAAGCCGTGGCGGATAAAGTCGCTGTTTCTGTATTTAGCGAAAACGTGCGTAAGCTGTTGCTCGCACCGCCGTTTGGTCCAAAAACCGTAATTGGTTTGGATCCCGGAATCCGCACTGGCTGCAAAATCGCCGTGATTGATTCTTCGGGTAAGTTTTTAGAAACCACGGTGCTCGGTTTGCGCGACGAGGCAGGCAAAGAAGCTGCTAAGCCCGTGCTTTTGGCATTGGCGGAGAAGTACACGCCTCAAGCCATTGCTGTCGGTAACGGCACAGGTGGACGCGAAGCTGAGATCTTTGTTCGTCAAACCCTGGCTGCCGTCGGTAAAAAGATCCCCGTCGTCATGATTAGCGAAGCCGGTGCCAGCGTTTACAGCGCTAGCGACACCGCACGCGAAGAGTTTCCAGAGTTAGATGTCACTGTTCGCGGAGCGATTTCTATCGCTCGGCGGTTGCAGGATCCTCTCGCCGAATTGGTGAAGATCGATCCGCGCAGCATCGGCGTTGGCCAGTACCAACACGATATTGCGCCTACACAATTAAAGAAGAGTCTTTCCGTCGTAGTGGATTCTTGCGTGAACCAAGTCGGCGTGAATCTCAACACCGCTTCGTACCACTTGCTCTCGCACGTAGCGGGCATTGGCGAATCGATCGCCAAAGCGATTACCGATCGCCGCAACGAAAAGGGAATTTTCCGCTCGCGCGCCGAACTTTTGGAAGTGCCATCGCTGGGCTCAAAAGCGTTTGAGCAAGCGGCTGGGTTTTTGCGAATTCCAGAATCTGTGCACGCGCTAGATAAGACGGGAGTGCATCCTGAGCGCTATTCTGTTTTAGAGGACTGGGCTAAAGGCCACAACATGGGGACGGAAGCGCTGCTGACGACTGCAGGCTTCTCCCAATTAAAAGCCGACGTAGCAGTAGCCACAACCGTTGGTCAGTTTACTTGGAAAGATATCCTCGAGGAGTTGCAACGTCCGGGCCGCGATCCTCGTGATGAGTTTATTCCGTTTCAGTTTCGTGAAGACATTCAAGAGATCACCGATCTCAAACCAGGCTTTGAATGCCCCGGCATTGTCACCAACGTTACAAATTTTGGCGCGTTCGTAGACATCGGCGTGCACCAAGACGGCTTGGTTCACTTGTCGCAATTGTCGGAGCGGTTTGTAAAAGATCCGCGTCAGATTGTGAGCCCAGGCGATCGCGTGATGGTGCGCGTGCTCGAAGTAAATTTAGAAAAGAAACAAGTCGCGTTGTCGATGAAGCCAGAACGTCCGGCGCGCACTGAACGTACAGAGCGCCCGCGTCCACAACGTGAAGCCGGTCAGGGTCAGCCCCCGGGTCAACGCCATCGCGAGCCTCGCCCCAATAGGCCTCAGGGACAAGGCGCTCCAAGACATGCATCTCCAAAAGGCGGACAGCAAGGTCCTCCGAGAAATCAGCAGCAGGGTAATCGTCCGCAAGGAAATCGCCCACCGCAGAAACCGCGCAAGCCGGGCTTTGCAAACAATCCATTTGCTGCTGCTCTTGCTGGCGTAAAAGCTGGCGGCAAAGATCAGTCTAAATAGAAATCCGTTTAGAAAAATTCAGAAAAGATTTCCTACCATCGGGGCCGAATTGACCCCGAAGGTGGAATTTTTTCCGTGTGCGAAAACAGTGCCGCGCCGGAAACCTATTGGTCCACTCTTTGCAGTATTAGAAAATCAGAACCCTTGCTGGGTTGGGGGCTATGGGGCGGGTCGGGCTTAGTGTCAGGCTCGCCCCATACATTTCTGAATCCTTTATTTCCTCCACCTACTCGCGTTACCCTCCAACGATCATGAAAAGCATCAAAGACGTCTTAGGCTTTTGGTTCGGAGAAATCCGCGAAACCGAAGAATACCTCCAAGCTCGCACCCAACTCTGGTTCATGGGCGATCCAAAAACCGACGAAATGATCCGTCAGAAATTCGAATTTCTTCTCAAAGAATTCATTGCCGGCAATCATGCTGACTGGTGCGGCCAACCTCCGGGACGGCTCGCTTCCATCATCGTGCTCGATCAATTCTCCCGAAACCTATACCGCGGCACTCCCAAAGCATTCGCGCAAGATCCTATCTCGTTGAAACTCGCGCTCGATGGCATATCAATGCAAGCCGACCGCCTGCTCCATCCGGTACAGCGATTGTTTTTCTACCTGCCCTTGGAGCATTCCGAATCCATGGCCGTACAAGAACAAAGCATCAAACTCTACACACAACTCCTGCAAGAAGCGCCCGCGCCAATCAAAGAAAGCTTCGAAGAAAATCTCGACTACGCCATGCAGCACTACGAGATTATCCAGAAATTCGGCAGATTCCCGCACCGCAATAAAACCCTCTCCCGCCCGTCAACGGCCGAAGAAATCGAGTTCTTGAAACTTCCGGGTTCCTCCTTTTAGAATTCGGACCATGAAATTCACCGCACTCGCTCTGCTCACTTTAGTCAGTCATTCTGCATTCGCGCACATTCCCACCACTTGGAAAACACACGAAACCATCGACACGCCGGAGAGCGCTTACTTCGAGCCAGAGAGCGGAGTCATTTATGTCTCCAACGTCGGTGGCGGCAATCCACTACTGAAAGACGGCAAAGGCTGGATTTCAAAAATCACCCTGCCCCAGGGCAAAGAAAAGTTTAAGGTCACCAAATGGATCTCCGGATTTAACGCACCGAAAGGTCTGCGCTCTGCCTATGGCCTGCTCTATTTCACCGACATCGACAAAATCGTGACAGTGGATTTAAAAACGGGAAAAACAAAAAGCAAAATCCCCGTCAAAGGCGCGAAGTTCCTAAATGACACAGCAATCGGTGCCGACGGCACGCTGTACGTTTCCGATATGGCCACGAGCAAAATCCACGCATTGAAAGACGGCAAAGTTACTACCTTCACGGAAGGCAAAGAACTCACTAATCCAAACGGTCTTTACGTCCACGACGGCAAACTCTACGTCGCTGCTTGGGGTGAATATACCAACAAAGAAAAGATGGAAGCCAAACCAGGCCATCTCTACTCTATTGATCTGAAGACAAAACAAATCACCAACGTCACCAAAGAGCCACTCGGCCAATTGGACGGCCTCGAGCGCACATCTAACGGCGAGTGGGTGGTTTCTGACTGGAAGACGAACAAAATCTACAAGATCACCGAAGGCGGCCAAGCAGAAGCGATCAATCTGGAACCCGGCAAATTCGCCGCCGATATCGGCCTAGACCCCGCAACCAGCCGCCTATTCGTCCCCTACATGGGCGAAAACACAGTCGCCGGCTACGATTTATCGTCGAAATAACTAAAAGGTGCCCATCTACTTTTCGGCCGAAAAGGTAGCGGGTGTCCCGGGACACCCTGCTCTTTTAAGGCCGAAAAGTAGATGGGCACCGGATAGTCTGTTATCTTCCGCCCGTGTTAGACAATTTTGAACATTTGTTGCCCGAAGTGATTTTCGACGCGGTCGAGATTTTTGGCGGGCGTTGTACTGGTCGGTTCCTGGCTCTGAATGCGATGGAAAATCGTGTTTATGAGATTGAGATGGAAGAAGGCCCCAAAGTTGTCGTGAAGTTTTACCGGCCCGGTCGGTGGAATCGCTCCAATATCTTGGCCGAGCATAAATTTCTTAAAGCACTCGAAGAAAATGAAATCCCCGTAGTTTGTCCGCTCGCCAAAGACGGCGAGACTTTGTTTGAGATTAAGGGAATGCTTTACACAGTTTTCCCCAAAAAACAGGGGCGACTCGAACCGGAATTAAATAAAGAACAGTTAGAACGCTTGGGCAGATTCCTGGCGCGACTGCACAACGTCGGAGCCGCACACAAAAGTGTTGAGCGCCCACGGTTGGATGTTACGACGTTTGCTAAAGAGCCTCTCAAAATCTTGATGGAAGATAAGCTGATTCCCGATTCGCTTGCTCCGCGTGTAACGCAACTTGTGGAAAGTCTCATCACCCACATCAAGCCGATTCTGGCGCAGGGTGAATACATTTTGCTCCACGGCGACTGCCACGCTGGGAATATTCTCTGGACTGGAAATGATCCGTTCTTCATCGATTTCGATGACATGCTCTACGCGCCTCCAGTGCAGGATATCTGGATGCTTACGGGCGGTGACGACGAATACGCACGAGAAAATCGCCTCACTCTTTTAGAAAGCTACGAACAAATCCGCAGCTTTGATTACCAAAGCCTCAAATGGATCGAGCCATTGCGCGCGCTTCGGATGATTTATTTTAACGGCTGGATTGCACGTCGCCGAAATGACGGGGCCTTTAAACTGGCGTTTCCCGCGTTTGGAACCGAGAGATATTGGCAGGAGCAAATTGAAGGCTTAAGCATGCAACTCGAGAAAATCGCTCAAGCGCCTTGAAAAGGCTTACCGTCATCCGCTCCGGGCGGCGGCAGATTGCGTTTTTTTAATTCCCGATTCCAAATTAAATCAACGAATAGACTAAGCAGTGCACCACCAAATGCGGTTTGCGCTGGCACTAACAAACTCGAACCCAACGCCACTCCCCACGCAAAAACTCCGACTAAAGCAATCGCGCTAAAGAACTGCAGCACGCCAAAACGACCGCCGTAGTAAAACGCGCTGGCAGAAAGAGCTGCGGATGACCCCACCCAAAAATAATTCTGATTCCAAAACAAGGTGCCGACGAGAGTGAGCACAAACACTAACGGCATTTGCCAGTAGCGATAGCGAATACTATTGGCCGTGCAATACGCCGTGCCCTGTTTTTTCAAAACCAGGTGACAGTAGAAGAACACACCAAAGAAAACGGAGAAGGACAGTAAGACGACAATCGCTTTTTCCACGACAGGGTTAAACCCCGACAGACCCTCTTCGCGCAAGGCTTTCCGGCCATACGGCCTTTAACCAAGCTGTCGTGAGAAGAAATGAGGTAACGGCGATTGCCACGTGGGCGAGATTAAAAGAAATCCAAGGTGCTGCGTCCGATCCTTGGATTGCAAATATATTTAGGCCGGAGCCTAATACGGATCGAGTAGCCGCATTGGAAAGGCCAGCCACCAGCAGCACCATGCTCGAGTAAATTTCCGCAGCCCCAGCGTCCGCAGAACGCATGACCAGCACCACAGCGACTAAAACCCAGAGCCCCCATTCCAGGGCACTGAGTAAAAATGCAGGTGAGCCACTCGTCGCCAAATGCGTCAGGACTAAAGTGCCCTGACCAAAAAACTGAACCTGGTCACCCGGCGCTAATTGCCGCAGGCACCAGACTTTTAAAATCTGATCCGATAGGAAAAGAATCGCCGATAAGTGAAACGCATTGAGCCAATACCGCGTACGGCGACGCTTTTGAATTCGAGCCAGGGCCAACATCTGTTGGTGCATTTGACTGTGCCTGAGGTCGGTCATGATTAGAGATTAAATCCAATCCCGGCGCGGATCTCGTTCACGCCCGAGCCCAAGAAAAACCGGCTAAAGCCAACGAATACGCGATCGATTCCGGGAACCGCCGTGAAGACTGCATTTGCAGTCACAGCAACATCGGAGCCGCCGTTATCGATCCAATTGTGCAATCCGCCACCCGCTTCCAAACTAAAGCCAGGTACAAAACCCAACGAGACCAGCGCTTCGGTATTTACCGCCAAAAAGCGATCGCCAATTCCGTTCTTAAGCCAGGTCACCCCGAAATCACCCCGCAGACCAATCAAGCCTGCACCGATATATGGAGTCCACGCCGCTTGCGCAAAATATTGGCTGGAGCCGCCGCTTGGAAACGCGCCGATTAAGCCAACCTGGAAATTCAGCAGATCTACGCCCGCTTTGGCTGGAGTGGCGCTAAAAGCACCGACCAAAATTGACAGGCTCAGCAGCAGACGAAGTTGAAATCTTTTCATAGTAATTACCTCTAGTTGGAAACACCCTACTGGCGTGTGATTTTAATCCCTTTGCGGGCAGCCAGGCCAGAGTTTTTGACAGTGGGGTAAAAGCCGACTAATTCTGGTCCCTAGTGTGGCTCGGCCCTGCGCGACAAGTCTTTGCAAACCCCGTCAGGTCCGGAAGGAAGCAGCGGTAGCAGGTGACTAGTGCGACGCAGGTAACCCGAGCCTCCCTTTTCTTTCTCGCTCATAATGTGGCTTCTTCATGGCGTATCTAGCAATCGCAAGAAAATGGCGCCCCTCAAGGTTTGAGGATTTAATTGGTCAAGAACATGTCGTGCAAACTTTGCGCAACGCGATTCGTCTCGATCGGATTTCTCACGCTTATTTATTCAGCGGCGCGCGCGGAGTAGGCAAAACCACGGTTGCTCGGATTTTCGCCAAAGCCCTACGCTGCCCCAATCAAACCGACGGTATCCCGTGCAACACCTGCACTGAGTGCCTAGCGATTGCAGAGAGCCGTTCGGTAGATGTTTCTGAAATCGACGGCGCGTCTCATAACGGCGTGGAAGCCGTGCGCGGTATCCGCGATAACGTTGCCTACAGCCCGTCTTCGGGAAAATACAAAGTTTATATTATCGACGAAGTGCACATGCTCAGTATCAGTGCCTTCAATGCGCTTTTGAAGACGTTGGAGGAGCCACCTCCGCACGTCATATTCATTTTTGCGACGACAGAAGTGCCTAAGATTCCGCTGACGATTCTCTCGCGTTGCCAGCGTTTTGAATTTCGCCGTTTAAAGCAGACGCAAATCGTCGAGCGCCTAAAGACAATTTTAGAAGCTGAAAAAGTGCAAATCTCCGAAACCGGCATGCGCACAATTGCGAGTTATGCCGACGGTAGTTTGCGCGATGCGCTTTCGTTGCTCGATCAAATTCTCTCGCACCAGGGCGATACGTCGGGCGAACCGCTCAATGAGCAATTGATTACCGAAGCCTTGGGCGTTGCATCGGCGAATACGATCACGCTTTGGCTCACAGCTTTAGTGAAGCACCAACCGCCAGAGGCCTTAGCGATTGTCGACCAGACTTACCGTGCGGGCGTCGACTTAAAACATTTTGCAGAGAGAGCGCTCGAAGAATTGCGCTTGTTGTACCTCTTGGCAGTGGCTCGTGAGAGTTCGCAAACTGTTACTTCGGATTCTCTCGATATTTCACCTTCGCAGTTTTCGCAGCTCTCTGAGTTAGCTTCGTCTGCTAAACGCATTGAAATCGAGCGCATGTCGCAAATCATCGCTAAAGCGATTTCGCAGATGTCGACGAGTAGCTTGCCAAGATTTGTTTTGGAAATGGCGTCGATTCGCATGTGTCTCTTAGAGGGATTAGCGGAGATGGAAACCCGCTTGTTGCAGCCTGGCTCTGTTGTAGCGAGACCTAGCGTAGCAGGACCTGTAGCAGCTCCGGTAGTCGCCGCTCCCGAGACTCGGGCGCCTGTGCAACGCCCCCAACCTGCTCCGCAGCAGGCCTCGCACTCTCAGCACTCGGCACCGCCACAGCGTCCCGAGCCACCGATGCCGACGGCACCGCCGCCGCAAGCGCCGAACTATGCGCCACAACAACCTCCTACGCCTCCAGCTCGCGGAGAGCATACGTGGAATGCGTTTATTGATTTCGCGATGAAGAAACGTCCGCTTTTGGGCGCACTCGTCGGCCACGCTGAATTTCAAATGGGGCCCGATAAGAAGGCTAATTTGAAGTTTGCGCAAGGTAGCTTCTTTGAACGCCAAGCCGGCGATGCGCACACGCGCCAAGGCATTGAAGACTTGCTCAAAAGTTTCTTTGGACCCGACACCACTCTGAGCCTCAGCTCGGGCGGCGCCGATCAAATTCAATCCGTCGAACGCTCTCGCGAAGTCGAGACGCAGGCCATTAAGAAGACCGCTCTCGAACACCCCGCCGTCCGACAAATGAAAGAAGTGCTCGGTGCGGAAGTTATCGACGTAAACGTCGATCTATAAACTCGCACCGAAAAACAAAAGGAGCTCTCCATGTTTGGTGGAAATATGATGGAACTGCTGCAGCAAGCCCAAAAAATCAAAGGACAGATGCAAACGCTGCAAGACGCTCTCGCCGATAGGCGCGTGGAAGCGACTTCGGGTGGCGGTATGGTAAAAGCCGTGGCAAACGGCAAACAGCGTCTGATCTCTCTGTCGATTGAACCCGAAGTTTTAAAAGATGCGACGATGGCACAAGACTTGATTGTCGCCGCTGTGAACCAAGCACTCCAAGCGTCGCAAGAAATGGTTTCTGAAGAAATGTCCAAGGTGATGGGAAATCTCGGACCCATGGGCTCGTTCTTGAAGGGCGGCCTTTAATGCCTAATTTCGGGGGAGGCTCGGATTCGGATAAAGCGCTAGATCGCTTGGTCCGAGAGTTAAAGCGCTTGCCGGGCATCGGCACCAAGAGCGCCACTCGTCTAGCCTATTTCATTCTGCGCCAATCCGAAGAATACGCAGTGTCGTTGTCGCAAAGTATTTTAGCCGCTCGTCAGCGACTCAATATGTGTTCGGTGTGTTCGAATTTTAGCGAGTCGCCCACCTGCTCGCTTTGTTTAAATCCACAACGCAGCGACGAAATTTTATGCGTCGTAGAAAGCCCTGCTGATTTAGAGGCATTTGAGAAAAGCGGAAAATTCCAAGGCCGCTACCATGTTCTTCACGGTGCATTATCTCCGTTAGATGGAATGGACGAGGGCAAATTACGCATTCAGCAATTGCAGCAGAGATTAAAATCGGGTGTGGTGAAAGAAGTCGTTCTCGCCACCAATCCCACGGTCGAAGGCGATACAACAGCGTTGTACATCGCACGGCTCATCAAATACAATGGGACCAAGGTGACGCGCATCGCGCACGGGATCCCTGTAGGCGGTGAAATCGAGTATCTCGACGGAGCCACTCTCGGTAAAGCCCTGCAAAACCGCGTCATTCTCTAACGCTTAAGCAAAAACATGTCCTATATCAATTACGCGGCCAAAGAGATCATTTGCAAAATCGTCTACTACGGCCCGGGATTAAGCGGGAAGACGACGAACTTGCAATATATTTACAGCAAGACGGCGCCCAGCCATCGCGGCGCTCTGGTCACCAATCCGGGTGAAACAGAACGAACCCTGTTCTTCGACATGTTGCCGCTGAATATTGGCGATATCCGCGGTTTCAAAACGCGATTTCATCTTTATACCGTTCCAGGCCAAAGCACTTACGATGCAAGCCGTAAGCTTGTCTTGAAGGGCGTCGATGGCGTGGTCTTTGTGTGTGATTCGAATTTGGATCGCATGGAAGAAAATCTCGATAGCTTTAAAAACCTAGACGAGAACTTGCGCGAGCAAGGTTACGACCTGCACCACATGCCGTTTGTTTTCCAATACAACAAACGCGACATTTCGAATCCAATCCCTATCCGCGTTCTGCACGAGCAGCTGAATACGGCGAACGCGCCTGAGATCGAAGCCGTCGCCAATCAAGGCATCGGCGTCTTCGGCACTCTCAAAGAAGTTTCTAAAGGGATTCTCAAACACTTGAGAAATTAAGGACGGCCGCGTCCCCAGAGTATATTTGGGAACCAGGAACGCGGCCTGAGGAACGAACACTTATCAATATTCGTGAACGGTAATTCCGGGAGCACGCACATAGCTGCTACCTAGGTCGACCGTCGAGCTATTATGTGTGCAATGCCCTTTGTCGGATTCCGTTTCGTAGCGCTGCACGCAATCATCGACGGTAAATTCGATGCTCTTGAGAATGTAGAGTCCCTTTGGAGTTCTCTTCTTTCCAATCAAGGCGCAGTTGTAGGACGTATTTCCGAGTGCTGACATATATTTGTCATAGAGGCAGTCCAACACGACTTCATCGCTGCTGCCTTCTCTGCGGTAGACCACTTCACCTAATTTCAGCGACTTCGTCTTATCTTTCAGCTCAAGGCTAATGCTAAATCCGCCATATGATGTCTCGCCGGCTTTTGGATAATGAACGGGCGTACCATGCGTTCGAATCTCTCCAACATCGGCCACTACGTCGCCCAATTCCTCGGTAAAACAAGATGCCGTGCTGGCCGAGCCAACTTTGCGATCGCAATGATCCACCCGAGGGCTCTCTGCGGTCTGGTAAAAACCATCCTCAGAGCGGCTACCGACTAATGCATCGGGAGAAAGATCACAGGCGCTGATTCCGAAACTCACCGCATATAGAACGGCTGCTTTAAGTAACTTTTTCATGGTCGTTCCTTAGTAAGAGAGCGAAATAGTCGGAGCCGTATCGGATCCCAGCTTTACCGACGAGCTGTAGCTAGTGCATTTCTTCGAGTTGTCTGGTGGAGTTTGATACTTCTGCACGCAACCATCGACCTTAAACTCAATGCTTTTTAGACGATAGGTTCCCGTAGGCTTCTTAGGCGCAATCAAACCGCAATCGTAAACTTGGTAGCCAATGCCCTCTGGATAACTCGTGTTCTTGGCGCATTGCAGACGGAATTCATAGGCAGCGCCAGATTCCTTCTGATAAATCACATCGCCGAGTTCGAGCTGCCGGTGCGAATCTCTGAGCCTTATTGCCACGGAGAATCCACCGTGGAATCTCTCGGTCGAAGCAGATGCAGCTGGCACTTTGACGAACTCGCTCGATGTTAAAGAATTAATCTCGGATACAACATCACTGAGATCTTCTGTGAAGCAAGAGCCTTCGCCGCTTAACTCCACTTTCCGATCACAGTAGCTGCTGGAGTATTCGTAGTAGTCGTTCTCGGGACGAACTGCTTTTTTTCCCACCAGTGCTTCGGACGATAAATCGCATCCAGTCACTAGCAAACTTACAAAAAGTAAGAATCCCATATCGGTAACCTGTAAACGGAATTTCATAACCGCACCGTTACGCCAAATTCGACGCCCATGTAGCCCGCGTTACCGCGTAAAGCTCCGGTGATGCCCAATTCTTTAATTGGATTAATGTTCAAGCGCAGACCGGCATGCAGGGTGCCCATATTGCCTGGGGCTGCAGCCAAGGTGCTGCCGCCAAATAAAATTCCGAAAGCGATTGGATCCCATTTGCTCAACTGCCAACGCACGGGAAGAAATTCAATTTCCGCACCGCCGTAGAGTTTTTGAGAACCATGGTACTCACCAAACGATGCGTAGGTGTTCAACGCTAAGGCACGCGTAATCGAGTAGGCCAAAGAAACTCCAAATGACAATTCAGGTGCAGGCGGCAGCAAGTTGTAGCGGTAACCGTTATTAGCTCCAACGTCTTTGCTGACAGTGCTCAATAATCCCAATCTCCAAGGCGAAGGAGAGCTGCTATCGGCCAGAGCAACGGTTGCTTCGGTGGAGCTGAGTGCCGATGAAGTCTCCCCTGCTTTTGGCTCAGACTTGGCTTCGGCCTTTGAGGCTTCTACCGGCGCGGCTACCGGAGGCATCGCGATGCTGTTGTTATTGTGAATAACAATTGGAGAGCGATCGGCAGAAACCGTATCTTCGGTCTTCTTCTCTTTTGCCGTTTCTTTCGGCGCGTCTTCTGAAGATTGCTCGTCCTCTTCGACTTCTACTTGCGGGCCCTTTTTGTTTTTACTGGGCTTAGAAAAATTAAAATTATAGGTATCTGCAAACACGCCGCCGGACAGGCCCATACTAATAGCCAGCACCCACGCGGTGTAAGACGTTTTAGACTTCAGTCTCATAGTTTCCTCATTCAAAAAGTTATTCCGATGCTTTTTCAAGCGAACAGGGGATCGGAATTGCAAGCGCGGGGCCAACTCACCACGCTCAGAAACGGCCAGGAAATCCCGGCAGGTCTGCCAGGTTTGTCAGCTTGGGCTGTCAGTTTTTTCTGACGCCAAAAGTCGATATAGCGAGCGCTCGGAGATTCCCAATTCCTTCGCGGTACGGGCGCGATTGCCGTCGTTGCGCTCTAGTACGCGGTTCACAAACGACTCGGTAAATTTGGATTTGCCGTCTTTAAGGCTCGCCGAAAAGTCTTCCACCGACATGTTCTGCGGCGAAATGCTGCGGGCGCCAAAGTCGATATCTCTGGCTTCCAAGCGGCTCCCGGGCGCTAAAGCAATACTGCGTTGGATCACTTGTTCCAACTCACGAACGTTTCCCGGCCAGGAATAGTCAACCAATTGGCTTAAAGCATCGGAGCTCAGTTCAGTGGCAGGAGAAATGGCGGCTGCAAAGTGCTTGGCCAATAGCTCGATATCAAAGCTGCGTTCGCGCAGAGGCGGCAGAACAATGCCTGCGCCATGAATGCGGTAAAACAGATCTTCTCTAAAGCGTTTCTCCGCAATCGCTGTTTCCAATGACTGGTGAGTTGCTGCGACGATGCGGATATTTACCTTTACCGGCTTACCACTGCCCACAGGCTCTACTTCGCCTTCTTGAATAGCTCGCAGCAATTTCACCTGCACATCGAGCGGCATATCGCCGATTTCATCGAGAAACAGCGTACCCTGATCGGCCAATTGGAATTTGCCTGGCTGATCGCGGTGGGCCCCCGTGAAAGCACCTTTCACGTGACCAAACAAAGTCGATTCAATCAAGCTGGTGGGAATGGCGCCGCAATTTACGGCGATAAACGGAGCTTTGGCCCTGGCACTACGCTCATGCAATTCGCGAGCTGCTCGCTCCTTCCCCGTTCCCGTCTCTCCTAAGATCAAAACATTGAGATTGGTTGCAGCGAGTTTAGAAATACGGCTATCAACCTCCTGCATCGGGCCAGGCCCCTGTGCGAAAATCCAACCAGCCTTGCTGTTCTCCGTCTTGGTGACCGCAGGAACAATTTTATCCCGCGCCATGAGCACCAACGAAACTTGCACTCCAAGACTCGCAATTTGCGACAACATCGCCTTTTGAATCGTGTTGCCCGGTGTGTGCGTCGAAAAATAAAACGCGCCTATCACTCGCTCTCCGAGAATCAGGGGCACGCAAGCGACGGAAAACACCTGCGCTGACAAAATCGAATACTGATTCTCCAGCGGATGACCGATAACGCTCTCAATCGCGACAGGACGGCGTTCGTCCAAGCACTGCTTGAGGATTGTGCTGCTGATAAACTTGCGACGGACTTCGCGGCTATCCTCCGATTCGCCATAGCGAGCCAGAACATCCCACTGATTTTGTCCCGAGAGATCCGACACGATAAAAGCTTTTTCCGCGCCGACCACGCGCGCTAACTTGCGCAGCATCTCCTCTAACACTGCTTCAGAACTATGGCCGCGTTCCAGAGCGATGACGAAATCCTGTAGAAGTGCGCTTTCAGAAAACTGTTGGCTGACCGCATCGGAAGTTTCTTCTTTAAGCGGGGCATCCAAGAAGCTGGCTGTGCCGCCCTCCCAAGTAATGCGATCCAACGCCACCAGGCGCTCAATTCCCGAAACCCGTTTGCCATTCACAGAAATCTTTTCGTCACCGGGCAGGAGCCAGTATCCGCCGCCTCGACTTTGCAAGGTAAACAGCAGCTCTAACTTCGTCCCCGGAAGACTCAAGTCGTAGCCGGCACCCCGACCCACGGTAAAAAAAGGTTTAGAGAGTGTGATTGCTGGCTTGGCTGCGATTTTTAAATAAAAGGGCATCATTGTACTTTCACCACTGTGGGTTTTCCGCCGCGAACTTCGACGGTGGATTCGATCGGATCAAAACCGGGTAGAGTCATCTTCAATTTGTGTTTGACAACTTTTTGGCTGGGCAAGGTAGCTTTGGAATTTATCTTTCTGCCGTCCCAATAAACTTCGACATTCTCTGGGACCTGGAAACGTACATCGCCGAATACCTGCGTCGGTTTGGCCACTTCGACCACTGCGGGCGGCGGTGTTGGGGACACAAGCAGTTCGTCGTTTGCCGACGGACGCACCACAAACCATGTTCCTAAACCTAAAAACACCAAGAGCACTGGCAACCAATACACAGCTCTCTTCGTGCGCAATTTAAAAAGATTGCGTGTGAGTCGCTCAATCGCGGGACTCTCGGGAGCTTTTAAGGAAAGATGCGCTAGGTTCTCAAGCAATTCAGCGCGGCGATTTTCCTTTAGAGCCTTTTCACCGTTTAAAACCAATTGCTCCGAAGCCGTGCGCAGCATTTCTAAGGTGAATGCTGTCGGCGAGCTAATCCAATTCTGGAGATTAAATAAGTCAGGGACCATGCCGATATTGGCAAGGTAGGCTTCTGCGGCTTCGCGAAACTCTTTCGCAGAGCTAAATCGTCGGTCGAAATCGCGTTCTAGGCCTTTTTGAATTAACGCGCTGAGGCCCGCAGAGATTTTAGGATTTCTCAATTGCGGCGCTTCGGCCGAAGGTGTGCGGATCGACTGCAGAGTTGCGGTGGGAGTCGAGCGAGAGAACGGCCGCGTGCCCGTCGTTAGAAAATACAAAATCACAGCCAGCGAGAACAAGTCCGACTCGTGGCCCACACGATCGCCAGAAGCTTGCTCAGGCGACATAAAATCGATTGAGCCTACAATTGCGTTAGTCTGGGTGATGGTCGTGCCATTGTCCATTTTGGCTAAACCAAAATCCGTTACAAAAACTTTTCCGTCTCGGCGTACCAAAACGTTTTCAGGCTTTAAATCGCGGTGAACAATTCCGCGCTCGTGCGAGTACTCGAGTGCTTTCAAAACTTCGATCACGATCAAAACGGCAATCTCGGGCAGCACATAAGGCAAGCGCGCTTGAAACGTTTCTAAGTTCTCGCCATCGACGTAATCCAACACCAGAGCAGGTGGATCGGAATCCTCGTGAACTTGCAACACACGGACAATATTTGGATGAGAAAGATCGGACATCAGGCGCATTTCCCGACGGACACGTCTGGAAAATTCGGAGTCTTGGAATAGGCGGGGATGAAAAAGTTTTAAACAAACTTCTCCCTTGCCTTGTTCCCGCGCTAAATAAACGCAAGCCGAAGCCCCGCGGCCAAGCTCGCGCTCTAGCGTATAAGTTAAAAAGCTCTGCATGTTTTTTTCCCCGCGCGGGTTCCCGCTCGCGCGTCGAAGTTAGCCCATGGCAAAGATGAAGTAATCCCGAAGAGGGTTTTGTGTGTGAGTAGTGCGTTGCATTATATAGAAATCACTAAGCGAACTCAACTTGTTCGGAGACCGATGAACGAGGACCAGAGCGCAAATTGTCTCCGGTCCTCTTCAGTAACCACGCTCAAAATTAGAGATTCGCGGTCTTCTTCCATCGCTCGGAGAATCCGGGATCTTCCGATTGGGTGACGGAAATTGTCGCTCCATTGATTTTGTAAGCCAGGTCACCAGCGGTAACGGTTGCTTCACAGGGAATGCGCAGGCTATCGGCCATGATCGAACGCTGACTACGACTAGTGGAGAGAATTTCGATTTTGCTTTGCGAGACGATCGCAGACGACGAGGCAAATGCTTTTACCGTTTCTTTGCCGGATTCGCAGAGGGTGATTGCAGTGACTTTGCCGCGCTCGACGCGGATCTGCGTCGTCTTCTTCACCGACTCTTGTTCAATCTGCGCAATAGTCCAAACGCCGTAAACTGCCGAACCTTCGGAAATGCTGGAACGCACCTCTAAAGAATCCAAGTCCACATCCTCCTGCAAGCCGGTCTTCTCCGAACCGCACGCGGATAAAACCACGGCGAGTCCCATGCTAGTGAGAGCAAAAATAGTTTTAAAGTAAGGACGTTTCTTGTGCTGAGTGATCGTCATAAATTCTCCGTAAATTTTTTAAGCAAACAATGCAGGTCACTAAAGCAAGAGTCTTGCCAAGATGGATTGCATCGGCCTTCGGCCTCACAACGACTGTCTATTCAGTCGTTGCGAGCGAAGCGAAGCAATCTCCCCGCGCCAGCGGTGGCAGTGGACTGCCAAGTTTGGCAGGTGGCTTTTAGAACATGACTGAAATAAAAAAAGGGCCCACCGTGTCGTCGACACCGTGGGCCCTTTGCTATTTAGTTTATGGCAAAGTTTTGCCTGAGAAGCGGAGCTGTTGTTTCAAGAAGCTATCGTCGTGCCACACAGTGACGTCTTCGATCTTTCCTGCCTTCTCCACTGCCTTTAATTCTGGCAATAGAGCAATCCACTGCGGTTTGTAACCCACAGCAGCTGCGCGAGTCTGCGCTTGCTTCATCCACGTGGAGTCGTGCACTCCGCCGTATTTGGAATCCAATTCGTCAGCTTTCGTTTTGTCGCCTTTACCGATGGCTTGCATCAACTCTGCGAGCAACTTGCCTAAGCCTTCACGAACCTTCGCGGTGTCGGTGACTTCGAAATAGACTTTGTCGCCAGACTTCCAAGCGTCGCCTTTTTCGTTGGTCACTTTAATGCCGTAGCTGCCCGCGACGAGATAGCGCGAAATTAAGTTAAACGCGCGTTCGTGTGGACGACGGTATTCAGTGTCGCCTTCGGGAATGCGGTTGAGCGTGATCAGCATCGCGTCGGTGACGAAGTCGAGGTAGTAGACCTTGAGATCGTCGTCATTGATGCCAGCGATTTTCATCACTTCAGGATCGCCCATGAAGTAAGCGGCTGCACCCTCCGCGCGGGCTTCTTCCAGCATCTGCCCGTGGGGGCTGATATCGACGGCAAAATTAGGTTTACGCATTCCAATCGCGTGTCCCAAGGACTCATGTAGCACAATCGCGAGCTTGCCCATTTCTGGAAGACTCTTGTCCATGCGATCCCGATCGTCCTTCTTTAAGAAGAATTCACCGGCCGCTCCTGGAGGAGCACCTTGGCTACGCGCGGTGGTCCAGTTGACGACAATCGTCGACAACGACGGAGCAAAACGGCCTAGATGATCGTCTGCAGTATTGAATCCACCCGGACATGCTGGGCACAGGCCACCGACAGACAATTGCCAATCGATCAAAGTGGTATTGGCAATAGGCTTGGGATTATCAAACTGGCGATCCCAAGGAATCGACGATTGCAGCGAGAGAATAGTCCCCGGCTCCGTGACCTGCTTCACTAAATCGCTCTTAATTGCTTGAAACACCCAGCTGGTCCAATTCGAAGTATGACCAAGTGGATCGGAATAGTTATCGCCGAATCCAGCAGCTAGGCGAACAGCACCCGTCGATTTATTGGCGGCAATGGCTGCCGCGTAAACATACACCGCATTGGAATCCGCACTCTCTAAAGCGCGCTTAGTGAACTCCAACGAAGCTTTGTCGTAACCCATCGGCAGCAAATCGATTGCGGCTTGCAAGTGCGGCATGCCTTTTTTGAGTTCCTTGGCGTAGAGACCTTCTTCGACATCGCCCTTCACAAAAACGCCCGATTTGCCTTTGAAGTAGGCGTCGAGAATTACTTCGACCCATTCGAAATAGAGTCGGTCGCGTTTTTCTTCTAACTTGGCCTTTTGTTTCTCGTAGCCTTCGACTTCAACAACGCTGAGGCCTTTTTTCTTCATGACGGCTTCGAGATCTGAAATTTCGGTTTGGTATTTATCGAACTGTGCTTGCTCAGGCATCGCAGGAGGCAAGAGGAGATCTTTGCCGCCGGTGCGGAAGAAGGATTCCTCGATTTTGCCGTCTTTAGCGCGCGACAAGTACGAATTTCCCGGCGTGTAGCGGTGCGGGTATTTGGTTTCGCGGAATTCCCGAATCTCGTCGAGACGCAGGCCCCGTTGGTAGAACGTCTGCGTACCTAATTCGCCGTCGGGTCCCTTGGCGTAGGCTTCGTGATCCGGATCGAGAATTGTTTTTACGTATTTATCGAGTTGGTCTTCGGTGACAGCACCCGAAACCTTTTCCACCAATCGCACTGCGCGGCGCAGTTTCTTATCGGTGAGATTCATAACGATTTTATTCTGACCACCCCAAACATAAGGACCGTGCCAGAGGTAATAAGTTTTTAGGTATTCTTCGATTGCTGTGAGCACCGAAGGATTGAAAGTCTTTTCAGCTTTGAGAACTTTGTAGCTGGTGTAGAGGTCTTCGACGAAATTGCGAATCTCTAATCCTTGAGGATGTGCCTGAATAAAACTCAGGTCGCGCGTTGCTTTGGAGAATTCGTTGAAGTGGTACGACAGCTCTTTGTCTTGAAGACTAAGCTTGTCGAAATCATCGATGAAAACTTTCACTACATAGTTGTTGCCGAAAGTTTCCTGAAAATAACGATTCGTGGATGCGGGAGGAGTGCTGGCATCCGCAAAACTCACGCTAGATAAAACAGATATAAACAAAGCAAACGATTTCATCGTACCCCCGACCCAATTGAAAAAACTATCTGATCCTTGGGTTAGCATGCTTCGGGGGAACGACTCAATGAGAAGAAACGGATTTTGCGGCTGGGCTGATAACTTTAAAGGGGGATTTAAATGGCTCCCGGGGACGGACTCGAACCGCCGACAGGGTGGTTAACAGCCACCTGCTCTACCAACTGAGCTACCCGGGAACTAAGAATCCCGGAGTTTGGCAAACTGGGGCGGCGTTGTAAACGCCGTTTTTCAGCGCTCTGCGGGCTTTGTCGGGCCAGAATCCTCGAGAATCATATCGCTCGCCTTTTCGCCGACCATGAAAACCGAGGTGGCGATGAAGAAGCCGGGGATGTCCGGAAAGACCGAGGCGTCGGCGACCCAAAGGCCTTCGGTGCCGATGACCCGCAAGCGATTGTCCACGACTTTTCCGATAGCTGCTGTTCCGGTGGCGTGGTGTCCCCATGCGATATTGCGGACCCATTGCTGGATATTTTCGTCGGTCACAACTGCCTGGCCGGGGAAAGCTTCCTGCGAAATGATATCGCCCAGGGTGGCATTAAGTTCGCGGACGATCTTTACACCCTCTGCAACGGCTTTTTCGTCCTGCATTCCGACGGGTTTGCCGTCGGCGCCCTTACCTTCAGTGAAATAATGGAAATTGATCCGAGGCTGCGCGCGCGGGTCTGACGAAGCCAATAAGACTTCCCCACCGCGATTTGCCGTGCGCGCCTTGAGAATCACCCAGGAGAATGTGTCTTTTCGCTGGGTCGAATCGGCGGAATAGCCTTGGTAATAACCAGGAAAGGATCCGGGCACGCCAAAGATATAGAGGTCTGGCTGATCGAGACTGGGATCCGAGCGCACAATCATTCCAACAATCACGCCGTTCGTGGCGTAGACACCTTTGCCGGAGGTGCGCCACTGGTTGAACACCGAATCCATCGCCGACGGAGTAAAGCCCGCGTTCTCTAGGAGTGAGAACGGATTGCGGAAATTAGAAATCACCGGGACTTCGTAGCGATCGTGCAGATTGGTTCCAACCGCCGGCGAATCGACGAGAGTTTCAATTCCATTCGCCTCCAATTCTGCTTTGGGGCCAATGCCGGAAAGCTTTAAGAGTTTGGGAGTTTCAAAGGCTCCTGCAGCGAGGATCACGCCTTTGGTAGCATAAATGCTAGTGGAGCCTTCGACGGTGCCGGCCTGTTCGTCTTCTGCTCCGCCTAAGTTCTTGCCGAAAATAATTTCAACGCCATTGGCGCGTTTACCCTGAAACAAAACCTTCCCTGCCAATGCGTTGGTAACGATATGCAGATTATCTGCATGCTCAGTGGAAGTTTTTAACAACAAATCACGCACGCCATTGCGACGGCCTTCTTTCACGGCCAAAGGAGTAATGACTAGGCCCTCTTCTGCTCGCTCCACTGAACGGCGATCGTTAGGATCGAAAAACGAAAAAGCTCTTCGCAAGAAATACGAGATGCCGCCAGTGCGCGGGCGCACGAACTTCTCCGTCGCCAAAACCACTTTGCGCAATTGCCGATCCCCCAACGCTAAACCTAGCAGCACATCCCAGCGCGGCTGCGAAACAGTCAACCAGCCCTTAAACCCATGACCGCCGCCGTTTTTTAACGACGAGATGCCAAGAGTTTCGCCCACCCAATTTAAGAAACGCAGTACCGGACGATGGCGGTTGTTTTCAATTTTCTCAGACCAATAACGCGACATCTGGCTGTCAGACCACGAAGCATCGCCCGTAGCCTGTGCGATGCGATCCCAATCGCCGGCATGCGGAAGCACCGAAATCATGGCGTTTACTAGAGTGCTGCCGCCGATTCCTTCGCCGCGTGGATAGAGAATGCCCTGCAGTTTATCGTCGAATTTGGGGTCTGCCTTGGCCTGAACTGCGTCGCCATAGTGAGCGGTGCTGTAATCGAGTGCGACCGCGGGTGTTTCAGAGGCGAGTCCGTGAAACGCGGGGACTTGTGATTCTATCGGCAGCTTGCGGTCACCAGCTTCAACGACCAGAACTTTGTGGCCGGCTTGGGCTAGCCTGGAAGCCACGATGCCGCCGCCTGCTCCTGCGCCTACGACGATATAGTCGTAATCTAGACCTGCTGTTCTTGTGAGTAATTCGCAGCTCGAGATTTCTCGCGCGTGCAGTGAAAAACTAAAACCCAAAACCACGAGCAGAAGACACTTGTGGATCCCAAACATAAACACCCCAAAAAACCTACAGACGCTAAAGAGGTCTGTGTGCTTGATACCGGCTTTGAAACCCGCCGACCTGGCGAGTAAACGCTTCGATTTCGGCCATCTCTAAATCACCCGACGAAAAACCCACCGCACCGCGCGCTTGCTGACTTGTCCAGTAACTGCCTGCTTCGGTACCAGTGGGACTACCCGGACGCGGACGTCCCATAACAGCTCCCACTCCGCGGCCCACACCCAAATCGCCCAATGGCAGGTGCATGCCAAATCCGGGATTAAAACTCATTTTGTCGGCGAAGGTGCGCACGTCGTTGGCGAGATTTACATCCGCAAGCCCCACGCCCTGACCGCGATCGGTGACTGGCAATTCTTGCAAAAGCTTAATGCGCGCAACAGGAATCACGTCTGTCTTCCAACGCCAACGCGGATCTTCGACAGGGGTATTGGACGGCGTAAACGGATCATCCAGCTGAATATAAAGTTCGAATTCGATGTCGTGCATGCGATTCCAATGATGGAAATCGTCGGAGATCGCTTGCGACTTAAACGCGCCTTGCACGGTTGCCTTGGTGTAATTCCAAAAACCGGCACGTTCTTTTAAAATCTGCGCATTTGCTTCGTTATCGACGAGTCGGACACCGTACTTGAAAGCACGTCGCTGGCTATACGGAACAGATTCGTCCAACAGGTATGCGTGGCCCGAACCAAAACCCACATTGCCGTAACCTAAATAAGGAGACGATCGGACAAGTCCGTTGTTGATAGTCGCGGGGAGCAAAACAAAGAGTCCCGTAATTGGATGGCGCATAATAAACAGCCCCTCCCCCGCCATGCCACCCGCTCGACCGGCAGCTGACTGAACAATCGACGGCGCCCAACCGGTTAGAAACTGTGCCCACGACCCGGCAAAACCAGTGAAGCCAGCTAAGTCCGAAAAATCCAGATGCGTTTTTCCAAACGCTCCGCCCGACGCGGTCATCGTCAGCGCCACCCAACGGCCGCCAATATCTAGACCCAGTGAAAGTCCCAAGACGTCGGGCACGGCTTGCCACGGATGTAGGTCACCGCGGCCGCGTGTGAAACTCGCAACGCCATAAAATCTCTGGGGAACTTGATCTGAAAACATGCCGCTGCGGATTTCGGTTGGCCGATCGGCCAAGAGTTCCACTTCAATGAGGCCGGTTCCTATCAAACCAGCGTGAAAGACTTTTCCCGGAGTTCCGTTCGCGGCTAACCAGAATTTGGCACCGCAGCCGATGTTACGCCCCGCTTTTCCCAGAGTCTTATAAAACTCAGGTCCGCGAGAGTTTTCACCAGGGTGAAAATGCTCGTTGGCCATCACCCGGGCAGCTAAAGTTTGAGGCGTATAATAAGGAAAAGAGTCTGCGTAAGCATTTACAGCAAAAAAAAACCCCGCCAGAACCAAGCGCAGTGTGGTCATCTAACCCTCCCTCGAAAAGCCTCTCACCCTTAAGTCAGCCTTCGCAGAGCGTCAATCTTTGCGGGATTTCCGGCAGTCTTGTGTGTATGCTCCGACCGAAACAGTGAAACCGCATATTCTTGGAATTTTAATTGCCCTGGCTGTAGGGTGGCTAAGCCCCTGCCATGCTTTGAATTGTCGGGAAGCGCTTGCCTTGGTGGAACACCATCTCGGCTTACGGCCGAATTTTTCCGACGAGTATCGCCACTACAAACGAACGATAAGAAGTTTCCCGCATTTGAAAGACCCTGGATTTCATGGCGGCTACCGTATTCCGATTATGCGCATTGGTGAGGTGTGGCCGTCGGACTATCACGAAGGTCCCAACGCGCCTCAGGGAGATCCGCGTAACTTCATCACTGCGTTTGGCGCCCACACTGGGTTGTTTTTTGGCTTCTCGTTATTGAGTCCGCGAGACGCGGAGATCCCAGATTTCACAGAATTCGTCGGGGCAATTAGAAAAGTGAATGCGGAATTACTCCGCGTAGGCTTTGAAACTATCGGCATGAACTATTACCCATGTGTCGGCGAAGTGGGCCCTACTCGGTATATTTTCGAGTTTGGGCAAAACAGCGCCATCCCACTTGCGCAGCGAGAAGCCGCGCAGCTGCACGATCTGTCATTTCATTCGATGTCGATTATTCTGCCAAACAATTTAATTGAACATGCCCGACGTCAAACTCGCATGGTGCAGGACTTCAGCACCTATTTGAAGCAAATCGCTGCCGGTGAAATAGAGAACCCGACCAACCTATCCTTGGGAGAAGTGGCCCATGCGAGTCGCGTGGTTCAAATGCAGCGGCTCTATGAATTGGATTCTCTAACGGCAAATTTTGCGGTGGCCGCATACTCTTTGGGAATGAGATCGCTCGAGGCCTCGCACCAAATTATCAATGAATCGCTTCACTACCATCTGCGGAATGGCGCTGCAGGCGTGCCGTTTCTACGCGGCTTTCTCGGGGATGCCGTCGATAAAGTCGATCCTGAGTTTTTCTCAAGTTGGAAACGTGAACGGAGCTTGTGGTTTTTGCACTGGCGCTCGCGCATAAAAAAAGCGGAGCTGCAGTACTTGCTTAAGGGCATCTTGCCCGCTTTCGAACCTTTTATTGGGCAGCGTCTGCCTGAAGATGGCGACGCCCTTACCTTTGGCTCGACCGCCGACGAAATTTGCCAACAAATGCAAGTTAAGCGGGGCAACATTGCCGCTGCTGTTTCAAGATTGTCTTTTTAGCGCTCTCAAGTGTTCACAACAGCTGACGCGCCTTTTTGTCTTTTTCGTTTATTTTTATGAAACACTGTGTTTACTTTCGCGGCATGGATCTTTGGCTTACAGAAAACATGGATTATCGACGGTGGCTGTACTCCCAAATCGAGGAACGCCGTCGGAAAGTCCCTTCGTATTCGCTGCGTTCGTTTGCCACCAAAGTGGGTGTTTCGCCTGCATCTTTGTCTCAAGTGATGTCCGGGAAACGGAAGCTTTCTCGTAAAATGGCGAGCCAGATCGCCGGTAAACTTTGTTTGAGCCCTGTAGAAACTCGCCGGCTAATCCAAAGCACTTTCATGGAACGGTTTAAGGACTATTCCGATTCACCAACGACTCCAGCGGCGCCTGTTCCTACTCCCGGGGTGGAATTGGAGATGGATGCGTTTCGAACCATTTCGGATTGGTACCACTACGCGATTTTAAATCTCATCGAATTGCCAGAAGCCAAGCCAGATGCAGCGTGGTTTGCACGCAGATTAGGAATTTCGTTATTGGAAGCGCACCAAGCACTCCAGCGATTAAAGCGACTGGGATTAGTCACTCAAGACGGCAGACGACTAAAACGTCTGCGCCAGAGTTTATCGACGCCTGCCGGCGTATCGGATGCAGCAATTCGCAAGTACCATTACCAAAACTTAGCAAAAGCCGAAGAGTCGCTGGATAAAGATTCTGTCGACGAGAGGGACTTTGGAGCGATCACGCTTGCGATTGATCCTGAACAATTGCCTGAGGCAAGAAAGCTGATTGCTAAATTTCGTAAGCAGATTGCTTCGGTACTAGCGGGACCCAAGAAGAAACGTGTTTACACGTTCGTCACTCAGTTGTTTCCTGTCGACCGAAAGTGAGAAACCCAATCCATTACCGCGCGCACTGTCTGCTCTCTTAATTTGGGCAGTGGCACTCCGTAATCCGCAGTAAAAGCGTAACTCAGAGTTCCCATCAAAAGCGCTTGAACGGAGCGTGCTAGTTTTTGCGTGGTAGACGGCGTGAGATCACTCAGTTGCTCGACCACTGCGCGGATGCGTTGCTCTCCCATCTTTTGAATCGCAATCTGCAGCTCTTGGTACTTCGAATCGTATGTCGCTAAGTACTGAAACATCAGCATGACAGATGCGTGCTTGGGATTCTTTTCCAGCCAAATAAACGGACCTTCCACGACACCGCGCAATCGGTCTTCGGGAGTTTGATACTTCTCGACGCTGGAAACCGTATATTCCTGACCCGTTGCCACGACAAAGCGAATGGCGGTGCGAATCAGTTCGTCGCGATTGGGGAAAAAGTATGCAACATGCGTGCGGGTCATCTTGATTCTTTTGCCGACGGTATCGAAGCTAGTTTTGTCTAGGCCTTCTGTAGCAAGACAATCGATAAAGGCCTGAACGATAGCCAAACGGCGCTTCTCGCCACGGCCGGGCCGCAATCCGAAAATCTGAAAATAGAGAGATGGGGAGACTTCATTGGCCATGGGCAAACGGTCTCTTACCCTAAAACGAGGGGCCGCCGCAATGGGCCTGGCTGGGCTCGCCTGCAAGTGCCTGTGTTCCCAAGGTAAAAGAGCTGGAAATCCTTGCCCCTGGCGGTTCTTGACACCTCATATAATCGTAGTTAGACATCGACGTGTACGAACTTATACAACTGTCTTAGTTGGCAAAACGGGACTGAGACAGGCGTTCTGGAGGGGTTGAATGAACCCAGAGAATACGATCGCGGATGAAGTCGGGAACGGTTAGCTATTAGAAGCCTTTGTCCGGATTCGCGGGGACGCGAATCCGGACAAGGGAAAGAGGATTGGAAGGCGGAGAGTTACCCACCTCCGGGGTTCCTCAGGGGACTACGTTAGATTGAAACCAGATATTGACGATAGGCCGTGTGACCACTTCACCGTCCACTTCGCGAGAGAATTCAGAATACTCCCGGAACAAGTTGTAATGGCTGTCACGACTTTGTTTGTCCGTCTTGTAAGCGAGGTCGATTTGAATCACGCCACGAGTTTCGAGCTTTAACAATTCGTTATCTGGCTGAGTCATGCCATCCATATTGGAATCGATCCACAAACGCAGCTTGCCAAAATCAGTATCGCGCTTATCGATGATATCGTCGTTGTTGGTATCCAGCTGCTTGAGCACTACGAAACCGTTTTCCTGGCCGGGATTGCGGCTGGTCATACCGAATAGCTCGGAACCGTTGTCGATAACTCCGTTGCCATTGCGATCGAGCACCAAGAACGCATCGTCCTTGCCTGCAGGCCAGCCCGTGAATTCAGCGACGCCATCGGCATCCACGTCGAACCGAATCAACTTAGATGGGCCCACCAAACGGATTTTATCGCCCTCCAAATCGAGGATGAGCGGATCCTTTGAACGAATCACTGGAGGAACTGGCGGTGGCGGCTGCGGCTTTAGTTGCTCGTAAGCATCTCTATCGACGAGACTAACCCACGTGCCGCGGCCTTTGGATTGCCAGAGGGTGCGCATTTTTGTGCCGTCTGGATCTTCCAGTTCACGAATGTCACCGCTAGGCGCCGCAGGAAGATCTTTGGTATCGCTGCTCACTTGCGCGCGGTGGGTACCACGGTCGGTGACATAGAAAGTTCTTTTGGATGCCGGCGACTGAAACAATTTGCCATCTGGCACTTGAGTTTCGTCTTCATCGCCATCATCAGCGGCCAGAGTGATTTGGTCCGCGAAAATACCGGCAAACACTTCTTTGGAATCGCTTGCGCGTTCCACGAAATCGGACGGCCGAACTACGATCTTCTTTTCTTCTGCAGCAGCCATTCCAGATAGAACAGCGGCAGAAATCAACAAACTCTTCAGGACCATAAGCCCTCCTCGTATATTTAATGGACGGTACGAACCCTGGGTGCAGGCGTCAAAGGACTGAGGACTTTTCGTTTCACCAAACGCAAACAAGCGATTACTTCAAATCGTCCTTTAACGACGAGCGCTTGGCGTCTTTTGAGGAGGCGGCACCGCTGCCGTTGAGAACCGCTCGGAGAGAGCGCGACAACGGCACTGTCTTCACTGCCAGGGGGTCAGCAGGAATCTCTTTCGGCTTTTCCACGGGAACGACTGGTTCCGGAGCCCCTGCGATTTCGTTGTCGCCAAATTCTTCGTCAGGCAATCGCATGCGCGCGTTGTCGCCGCCATCGTCCTCGCTGGCGGCAGAATCTGTGGTTTCACCGCTAGGGCTGGGAAACATCATGAAGTCGCTGAAATCGAGTGGTTTGAAAGGACCGGGGAGTTGCATCTTGGCGTTGGCTAAAAATGCGACCATTTCTTCCGCGTGTACGGCCATGTAGAGCGCGCCCAATCCAGACCACTTGGAACTGACTTTTCCCAAATCAATCGTTCCCGTCAGCACTCCCACAACACCCTCATCCGACAAAAGCGGAGAGCCCGACTCGCCTTTAGTGTCGGGCATGCCGCCGAGCTTTTCGCTGAGGATGTAGCCAATCAACGCTTCATCGCCCGCGCGGTAGTTGTAAGAGAGAACTCTATTGGTACCACTAAACTTTCCAGAACCGTTTGGATTCCAAGCGGCGGATAAAACGGTCGCGCCCGGAGCAATGGGCTCCAGCGCCAAAGGCAACACTCCATCCGCCGTGCCTGAAGGAAATAGCACAAAGGCAAGATCGGCACTGAGCAGGAGGTTTCGCTTTGTCGTCGTATTGGTAATGCCGTCAGGGCGCAAGAAACCAACCGCGCGCGTTCCTGTCTTTCCGCCCGTCGATAGAACGATGGCGGATTGAGGGTCTGCATTGGCGACGCAATGACGTGCCGTCAGCATGACATCATTCTCGCCCTTCTCTGCAAGAATGAAAGTTCCATTGCATCGACTGCCATTAACTCGAAAGGATGCGATCGCCGGTAATCCTGATTCAGGGACGCCATTGCGATAACCAAACGCAGAATGGACGATGGCAAAGAGAATCAGTAAGAGCGACAGTCGATAGATCACTTCAAGCTTTCTGACTCAGCAGAGGGTTTGGAACGATCGGTAACTGGCATTACCTGGGCCGATTTGGGAGACGAGGCTTTTTGATCGACATTTACCGAGACGCGGAAAAATGCTTTGGGTTCGCCCTTCGGCCCGATTTCTTGCAAATAGAGGAAATTGCGTTCGCGTTTGAGCAGATCTTCTTCTGTGCGTTCGCCCGGAAGTTCTACATCGACGTACCACTCCCTGGTGACTGCGCCATCTTTTTCCTTGTTCTCATAACGACAGGCGGTGGATTCCATGCTCTGCTCGTCGATAATGCATTCATACTTGGCGGCAGAACCTGCGCGCGGCTTCATCGACGGAATCACCATCTGCGCGATAAATTCAGCGAGACTCATTCGGAAAGTCGAAACCGTGCCCCGCTTACGAACGATCTGCTTAGTTGGAATTTCTAACGACGAACGAATAGCACCTGATTTGAGTTTGGAGGCCTCGGGCTGAATCACGGGAAGGACAACTTTGGCTCTATCCTGCGCATGACTCACCACCAAGTACCAGCCACGCACCGTCGAAGCTGCACCGCCCGCTCGATCTGCAGACTCTTCTCCCGCTGGTGAAGTGGGGACAATTTCGAAGGAAAGCGGAATGGATTCGTAGTGACTGGTGAAAAGAGCTTTGCCCGCCTCAGGATCACCGGCCAGCCCCTTGCGCAATTCAGCCACACGCTTTTCTATGGCTTCTCTCGAGCCAATCTCTAGGACGTAGCTAGTCTGAGCAATCGCAAGATGTTCGGGCTTTAGCGGGTCAGGGGCGCCTTCCATCGCAGTAGGCGCATTGAGGAAAATATACTTCTTGTATGTTTTCTCTAGATTCTTTGTGCTGGCGATATCCAGCTCGTTCAGAAATGTGCCTTCGAGCGTTGGCATTACAGCGGAAGCCGGCAGACCGCGCACCGCCGTAACTAGATCCTTTGGCGCAATCCGAAATTGGAACGCATCTTTGGCGCCGTTAAAAAGCACTGGAATCGCAGTTTCGGAAAACGCTGCCTCGCTCAAACTTAGGTAAGCGCCCTTTTTCCAAGCACCGCCGCCATGATCTACTGCGACTTTTTTGTGAATCCAAAAAAGAGCGTCGGGGTAATAAGCCTCGATCACGCCGTGATTTACGCGGCTCATTTCAGCGCTGGTCAGCAACACACTCGCGCGTTCTCTTTCAAAATCGCCAAAGGCGCTCATCGCCAACATCGACACTAAAGTCACAATACTTGTATTCATTTTTTACCTTCTTTTACGGTCACTTCTTCGCGCTCCTCTTCATCCAACACACGCAGTTGCAGATCTCTTGGAGGGAAAAATGACGACGAGAACGGAGATTTTTTGCCAAACCAAACAATTTGACGCGATTGAGGATAGGAAAGTAGCAGGCCAGACTCCGCTACCGAAACTCCTTCAATCCCATCGATTAATTCCTGTGGAAGATCGACTCGTGAAAAGGATTTGGAGTCAGGGTTGTAGTAAGCCAGGGCGTTCCACTCGTTTTGATACTCCGTACGTGCGTGCACAAGCACGCCCTTGCCTACCGAAGCCACTCGAGCAGATCGCATCATCCAAGCATCCTCTCCCTGCGCCGGCAGATGGTTCCACACGCCGGCCTCGGTGTAAGGAGATTCACCTCCGAGCATTTGAGGTTCTTCAGTTGGCACCATTGGTATGACGATAACGCGATCAGGGTGATCGGCTGTTTCACCTTGAATGGGGATGTAGAGCTGCTGTTTATCGTCTGTAGCGAACGAAGTCGCTTCCAGAGATTTGGCGCTCAGCTGGATTTTTCGCACAGAACTGCTGTCCGTATTTTTGCCCGCGGTTTGATATTGAAACAAAATGAGATCGGCGCCTTTGGGCTGAGAAAAAACTAAGCTAATAATGCCAGGCAAAGCCAACGAGAAAAGGCGAATTTCTGGTTCTTTAGTTAACCAAGGAACTCCGGTTGCTTGCTGCATCTGGTGGCGGCGCCAATTGAACGCGGCCGACCAACGCGATTTGCCTGCCATCGCAGACTTCATCTCGGATTTATCCCACTGAAGTAATTCGCGTTTGCCTGCCGGATCGCGCTTCACCAACGCGTAGAGCCGCTCACCATCGGTTTGGATCGACTCAACACACGCCACATCGGAGACTTGCTGCTCTTGCCGCTTTCCTCCACCGAGATTGAACGTGTAGAGACCGCGCCCGCTGCAAGTACCCTTGGTGTAGGCGGCCGAATAAAACAGCATGCGTCCAACAAGGGTACCCATCACCGGTTGTACCGACGAGCCAAACAGCAGCGGAACTGCAACCCGCGGAGCGGTGAGAGCCATCCCCAGTGATTCAGCAGCTACAGACTCCGCACCGGCGGGGGATACGAATCCCACCGCCGCTAACATTACCAATATGAAACTCGACATATTCATTAAGGCGACCTTTGAAAGAGACCCGCTTCCTGTGATTTTGCTTCCTTGGTCTCGACGATATCGATGTTGCTTGCGTCTTTTTCCAATTGAAGCGTGAACGTTTCTTTGTCCTTCTCCAAGTTGATGAGAAAACTGCCCTCTTCGCCGAGCCACACTCGCCGATACACGCCACCTGCTAATTCTGGCTGGTGGACGAGCGTGAGTTTGCCGTCATCAAAATCCAAGAGAGTTGTGATCGTAGATTCGATTGCTACTTCCGGTTGCACGTTGGAGGACTCGCTTAGCGCTCGCTCGGCGGAAATCTGACGAATTCCTTTAGCTAGCAAGAGCAGCGAGCCTTCACTGGCGACGGCATCGTGGATCGCGCCTTCGTCAAACGTGGCAAGCAACTTTCGTTCTCCTGCTTCGTTTACCGAAAAGAGTGAATGCTTTTCACTGAGCTCGTATCCAAGGAAGTATTTTCCTGCGGCGGCTTTGGGCAAAGCCACTGCCAATGGATAGCGAGCTTCTTCGGCTTTTACTTTTTCGGCGATAGATCCGAATTCGGTCCGGCGCGAGCCCTCTTTGCTGTCAGCTGCGACTAGGGATTTTTCTAAAGATTCTGCTTGAGCCTTAAGTTCAGCCTTCGCTTTTTCAAAGGAGGGAGCAACTCGTGCATCACTGACGTTTTGACGGTATTCGTTTACGAAAACATCAAAGAAACCGCTGAACACTTCTTTTTGGCTGGTGCGGAATGCTTCGATTTTTTGTGCCCGAATGTTTTCATAGTCGCTCCGTGATTGCGACTCTAAGGCCGTGAGTTTTGCGATCGTCAGTCGCACGGGCTTGTGCACGATCGCATCCACTTCTGCCTTCCATTCCTCTTTCCACTTTACCAGTGCGTCTGCACGATCGCCCGAAAGCGCGGCTGCTTTGGCTTCGATTTGCTGGGTGATGCCTTCTAGTTCCTTATGTTTGGCGATGCGGTAATCCCGAATGCCTGTCTCAGACAGAATCAGTTTTTCCGCCGGCGTGTAATCCGCTTGGCGTTTCCTTTCTGTATCAATAGAAGCGGTGACCGCGGCCCAAAGCGTCGCCTTGCGACTTTCTTCGGACTTCATAGTCTGAGCTTCTACATTCTTGGCATCCTGAATGACTTGTTTCTCGCGGTATTCTTTCGCGTACGCGTCGTAGACTATTTGGTAAGCAGCCAAGCGACGGACTGCCTCGGCCTCAATCTCTGCCTCCAAACTCGGGATGAGTTGCCTACGGACTTCTAACTCAGCGTCGTGCGCTTTTTGCGCCAGCTCGCGAATGTATTTATCTTCGACTTTGGCGATGCGAGCAGTCTCCGTTGCCGACCAGCGGCTGATCTCGGCGGAATATTTAGCGACGGTATCTTTCATCCGCTCGGCTTTCCACGATTCAACGACGGCTTCCACACTTTTTCTCCAGTTAGCCAGTGTGGTGGAAGTGTAGTTATGGATGGTGCGCTCTTTGCCGAGCAGAGTAGAAAGGGGGTATTCCGTACGAGCCTTCTTCTCGTCGGATAGCACGGAGTCTAACTTCTTCAAGAAATCGGATAGGTCTGATGTCTTGAGCGCTTCATTCCAAGCTTTTTCCACTTCCGTCACGGATTTTCCGGAAGCACGCAAGCTGACGACACTCGCAGATGCCTCTTCGACTACTTTTTTGCGACGAGCATATTCTTCTGTGAAGAGGGATGTAGCGCTATCAACTGCGCCCATTGCCTCGTCACGCTTTAGATCGAGTCCAGGAGTGAGAGTGGTTCGGATGCTTTCTGGCTCATCGGCTAAGCTCTTAATCAGACCCGCGTGCCAGTTTCGAATCTCCTCATCACGGCGCGCGAGTGCCTCGCCTTGTGTCTTGTGCCAAGCATCCAAGGAGTCTTTCTTCTCTTTGGTTTTCGTCGAAAGGGTATCTGCGTAGCGGTCTTTTATCGTCAGGAATTCCTTGAAGTACTCGCGCACTTTAGGGTCGGTAAAATCCAGAGTTCCCTTAACCACTGTGCCCGTCTGGATCGTTGCTGGATAATTTAAAGTGTAGAGAAATCCGTCCTTGTCCAAAGTGATTTCGATTTTTACTTTTTTATTTTTCTTAGGTTGCGGATCCGACCAGCTCATATCGATCTTGCCGTCGTAATGATTCGTCGTATTGCCATCAAATTTTACTTGCGAGCCTTGGGGCACTGTAAGTTTGAGTCGGGCGGTAGCGTTATAATCTTGGTATTCGTACTCTTGGGGCTCGGATTGCACCACCTGCGATTGCGCCGGTCGCGCGGGTTGGACGGGCTGAGCGCTGGGAGCCACTCGCCACGCTTGGCCGTACTCGTCGATATAAACATTTCCTCCCTGGCTTGGCGTTTGGACTTGCGGCTGACCACCTCCGTAATAGTAACCGCCGCCATCATCGTACTCGACCGGGGATTGGGTATACCTTGGAGTGGGTGGGACGTAAGTCGGCTGGCGGTAAGAGCTGGAACCTCCGTAAGAGTAATTAGAGTTTTGACGTGCTTGATAGGCTCGCGCTGCTTCGCGCGCATTTTGAGCCGCAATATCCTGACGGACTTGATAGGCCCGCGCCGCATCCCGTGCATTCTGAGCCGCAATGTCCTGACGCACTTGATAGGCCCGCGCCGCATCCCGTGCATTCTGAGCCGCAATGTCCTGACGCACTTGATAGGCCCGAGCTGCATCGCGCGCATTCTGAGCGGCCTGCTGTTGGCGAATTTGATAACCGGGATCGTATTCTGCAAACGCACTTGCTGACGATAAAATTAAAAGCGCAGACAAAGCTGATTTGTAGGTAAATTTTTCCATTTTCATTTCCTTATTTCGTTTCAACAAAGCCAGGATCCACTTCTGGGTTTGGATTGGACGCCACGTCTTCCACATAGAAGTCGCCGCCATCAGCGTTCACGGTGTTGAGGTACGAGGAGAAGGCAGTTGTGCCGTCAGATAGCCAGATGCGGAAGCCAGGCGGCTCAGGCCGCGGGCGGATTCTTTGAAATACAGTTCCGCTCAGCGGCTCACGCACGAGAACTAGCGCGTTTTTGCGATAGACTTGAAGCAATCCATTGGCGCTGCTTAGCTCGGGAAATAGATTTTCTGGCTTGATATCGAGTACTGCTGCGTAATTGGTTCCACCATCTACACCGCCGTCGCCCGATTCGGGCTTCAATGCGAGAAGAGCGCTGCTTCGCACCACACGCGATTGTTTAGAGACAACGGCAACTGCATCCTTTGCGCAGGCAAAGGTGACAATATCGGAGAGGTTGGCAATTGGCTCCATTTCGATTGTGCCTCTATGAAGCAGCAGGAATTGTGCTGCGGCTTCCATTGTCAGCACGTAATTATTGCAGGCGACAGGAACCGTTTTCGGAAATTCAGGAACAGGTAGCTTGGGGTCAGCATTTGCCTTGAAACCCGAGAGCGGCTTGGTCCAATTGAGTGCAGAGCCTACCGTAGTAATTTTGCGGCTATAGCCCTTCGTGACGAGATAGCCGCTCGCTACTGGGAAAAGTCCCGCGACGTCTTTCTCGGGAACCACACGCTCTATCAATCCACCCTCTGCGTTGAGCGAATAGAATTCCACTGGGAAACCATGGAAAGAGAGAAGGCGGCTGCGATAGCTCGTGGCGATCAAAAAACCCGTCGGAGTGACTGAGAGAAACGCTGGATTCATTAGTTTGGGAAGGGCGCCTTCGAGCCGGCGCAGGGGCGCCGCTCCACTTATTTCCCAAAGATAGAGTCGTGCGTCGCCGGTAGAGGCTTCCGGTGTCGGAGTGCTTCGTTGCACAAACAGAAGTTTGTCCTGCTGCGAATGCGCAAAGAGGAACCGACGCTCTGACTGCCAATCAGCCGGTTTGCCCTCAACTTCCTTCAGCACGCGTTTACTCTTATCGCCATCTTCCAATGGCAGAACAGCGTAGAAATACCGGCCCGACTTCATTCGCATGAGTAAACCAAGATTGAGGCCTTTGCCTGCACTAGGAGCATCTTGAACCAAAGCCACTTGCGGTTGCGGATCCACAGCGATGGAGTCGTCTTTTAACTGATCTTTTTTCTTATGAAGATTAAAAGTCAGCCACGCCATGCGATCGCTCAATGCCGGCGCTAGTGTCGATTCTTTTAGGGTGACCCAGTTGCCCGCTTCCAAGAGCCGCACTTCGTCGACATTGTCTTTGCGATAGAAAACAAAAATGCGCTTACCGACGACTTGAAGCTTTTGCACGCATTCGAAGTCGGCTACTCGCGCAACCGGCGCAGCTCCTTGAACGTCTGGCTTCGAGGCCACTTGGTAGATTCCAGCCGCGGGACAATCCGCACTCGCTTGCGTTTCTGCCGAGAAATATAAATTACCATCGAGAAGGACAGCGCCGTAGGGCCGAACCGGAAGATCCGAAACTAAGGTTTCACGAACCGGATTCTCTGCAGCACCCAGTGTAGCCGCTAGAGTTAGACCACAGAGCGACAGCAGCTGCCTCTTTCTAAGACGGTGCATTCCAAGAGATTTCATTCTTCCTTCTCCTCAAGTTTTGCGCCCAGAAAGCGCGTCAAACGAACCAAATTGCTGGCAAGTAAGGTGGGGGCGGCATTTTGGATTTTAGTTTCGCCGACGGCGAGACCCGAAGCGAACCATTGGCCTTTATCCTTAATAAACAGCGGCCCGCCCTGCATCCCCGATTCAAATGGGCAGTCAGTGCTGCTCCAATCCCAGCGGTGATCCCAAATCAGAGGATCAAGGCCGTCTTTATCAAAGGGGTCATTCACAGCTCGGTAGCGGCAGTCTTCGGAGACTTTCAGCACAGCGCCGGATGCACTAAAACTAAAGCCGGCAAATACAATTTTCTTTTCTTCTAAGTCCGTGCCGTATTCCTCGACGATAGAATCGTTTAGAAGAACAATCGGAGTGACTGCGAAGTTAGGATCCAACTCTTCGACCTTCCACAGCGCGTAGCCACGCAAGCGGTCTTCTGAAATCTTCTCAACGCACTTGTGTGTAGGGGTGACATTGGAAAGATCAAAATCGGGAGTTACTTTCTTCTGGCCGGTAAAAATGAGTGTTTCTTTGACGCAGCCATTGCTTTTGAGTTTTGCAAACGGCGAGCTGGCAACTAGCAGCACATTTCTATCGACGAAAAACCCAGTGTGATACGTCCGATGGCGTGCCGTTTCTTTGATCAGCACAAGGCCAATGCTCTGCCACGGCAAGAGCGGCAGGCGCGCCTCAGCATCCTTGTCGAATTCCTTCGGCGCTGCCAAGAGACTCTGGCAATGAATCGCTAGTAATAGCAGGAAGAATCGCCAAATCACTTAGACGACTCCTTTGCTACTACGGTATTGAGGGTCACTTTGCCGTCGACATAATCAAATTCCCAAGTCTTGCCCTTGTTCTCAGGAACCTTGGCAAAAGTGGCGAGACGATCTTTCACCATCTCGTTCCACTCACGGGAATCGACAAAAGCCCGAGCTCCTTGTGAGAAAACCAGGCGACCGCCCTGTCCCCAGGTAGTGTCGAGCAACCAAGTTTTAAAAGCCTCGGTGTATTGCAGAGCGCCGTCTTTTTTAACTTTCTCGATTCGACGCGCCAGTTCTCGGTCGACCAGTTGCTTGTATTCCGCTTTTGTCCAATGAACTAAGACTTCGACCACACCAATACGTCCCAAGAGTTGGTTATCGATAATTCGACCAATGCGCCCGTATTCGGTCTTGATCACTTCACCGAGTTTGCCGATCAAGATGTCTTTGTCTTTCTGGTCCTTTGGCTTTGGCCAAACTTCGCCTTTGCCATCAACGAAAAATTTCTTCACCTTTTTTAAATCTGGCTTTTGGAACGAATAATCCTCGGTAAAGTAGAGCGTGAATTGATCGACCAAATCAGAAAGAGCGCGCTCCTCTTGACCGGCGTAACCATCTTGGTCGGAGCCTTTGGCGCCAAAGTTCGCGGCCAAGAAAATAATACCGCGCCAACGGAAGGTGGTATTCGTCGCACCAGCTGGCACCACGCCTTCGTCCAGAATGTTCATCATGACTTTGGAAACGTTGGGGTGAAGCTTGTCGAACTCGTCGAAGAAAATGATGCCTTCGGGATTCTGCTTGGCCCAGTCGTAGAGATATTCCTTCTCCGAATCTCTAAAACCACCGGGAGGTCCTAGGAGTTTCCAGTCAGAGCGTTCGGAATTGAACTCATTGCCGTTCACAATATTGAGCGGCCATTTGATGCCATGGCCCGCGAGCGCTTTTTCCAGCTCCTTGGGAATAAACGTCTTTCCCGTTCCCGAAGGACCGGTGAGCAAAATAATCTTCAGGCCCTGGCGTTTTCGTTCTGCTGTTTCAGGATCGCGATCCTGAGCGGCCATTTGAGAAATCAACGAGCGAACGGCTTCCAGTGCACGGGGATTGCCAATCACTTCTGTCATGCCTGGGTAAAACACCGCTGGATCGGAGAATTTCTGCAACGTATCGCCCGCAAGCGACGGCCGACGGGACTGAGCAGAAACCCATCTGCGAATATCATCCGCACCGACTTCCGTTTCGCCTTCGCTAGCCTTCTCCAATGCAATTCCTTCCATGCCTTCAATCTCTACGGTCGGATGAGCCTCTTCGGGTAGATGACGGCGCGATTGGAACTCGAGTGCAGCAAGGGCTTCGGGAGTGAAAGTGATCTTGTCCTTACGCGAAGCAATGGCCTTTGCACGGCCGGTCACGATGGCGAGTACTTCTGCGGGATTGGGTTCGGGAATGTTTACGGTCTCGAATACTCCAAGGAACTCTTCGTCCTTTTGCAGGCGCACCAGACCTTCACGAGAAGTGGTGGCTAGAACCAGGACCTTTCCGGACGAGAGGTACGGAGCCATGGCGCCCGTGATCTTTTTATCGACAGAAGACGCATCTCCACCAATGAGCGTGAGCTTCTCTGCGTTTTCAAAAACGATAATGAGCTTTTGGCCGGCCAATTTTTCAAACCACTCATTTACTTTGCGGGTTTCACCGCCAACTAAGCCGTCTGGGCCAAACAACGCCGGATTTACTTTGTAGAGCGACCAACCCTGTAGGGACTTCGCACTTCCGTCGGCAATGCGTTGGGCAAGACGATTCACCAGCGCAGACTGATTGCCATGGCCGACAATCAACGACAGTCGCTTGGTACCTTCCTCGGCCATCAAACGCCGTTCAATGCCCTCGGAGTATTTCTCCATCCAATCGGCGGCAAATAGTGCCCCCGATCTTGCCTGCTCGACGAGATCCTCGGCCTTTAATTCCTCAAGAAACAGTTTGGTGGCATCCGACACGGGGCGAACTTTCGCAATCGCTCGGCCCCGGCCACCGTCAGCGGCAAAGCGAGTAACGCGTTCTTCTTCGGTCACCGATACGGCGTCTTGATCAAAATCGATCTTAGCTTTGCCGGATTTCAGGTGCACACGATTGATGTTGTCCTTCAATCGGAGGGATTTGCCTTGAGAAATGGAATAGCTCTCTAGGGCTATCTGAGAGGAGCCTGGGTCAAAGTAGGTAAAAAAGAATCCATCCGAGTGCAGATGCAAGCGCTCAGGAACAAAATCAATCGTCACGGTGTCGACGAGTTTTCCAGGAAGCAGAATGGCGACGCCCCCGTCGCGGGCAGTCGAGATCAAGCCTTCAGGAACAACGATGACTGAATGAGAGATCCCTCGAGCGGTAGCGGCTCGATAAGCCGTTGCATCCTTACGCACTACTTCTAGCAAATTGGCGCTAATGGCGGTCTTCGGCGACTCGCCCTCGGCGGTCCAACGAATCGTGTCGATCTTGCCGCCCTGTTTCTTAACCTCGAGTTTCCACTCAGGTCCCTCTTGGCCAACGGAAGATGCTGCAATTATTAACGACAGAGCTAACAGAGTGCTTCTCATTTTTTGCCTTCTTTCTTTTCCTTAGCCTTCTGATTTTGAGTGGCTTTTTGTGGCTGCTCTTGTCGGCGCTGCGCAGATTGCTCGGCTTCACGCGAGGTCTCTTCGGTCGTGCTCTCGCCAGAATCACCCGATTGGCGAATATCAGCGCTAAGCTCTGAGCCTTTGGTTCCTAATTCTTCGATAAATTTGGTCTGTTTTTCGACGGTATCGAGGTACTTGCCGCCAGTAGCTGTAGCCAGCTTTTTCAACTGAATTTTGTCTTCGCCACTGGCCTCGGTGAGGATGTGAATGCGGACATGGCGGTCTAAGACTTTTCGTTTCTCTGTGACCTGGATTTGCTCTTCGCGCTCTTGGAGTTGCTGCATGAGCTGGCCCAGATTTCCGCCGCAGGTGTCTGCGTAATCGGTAAAGAGCAGAAGGTCTGCATATTGATCTTTTTGGAGCATTTGGGTGGCAACGCGAAGCGCGCGCGCTAAATCCGTTGATCCCTCCGCTTTTAGATTTCTAACGGAGTTCCACACTGCCTCGTGATTACGAGACGACGGCGATACCGACAGACCTTGCAGTTGCTGGTCGGAGGTGTAGCAACCAGCAAAGGGAACAGAAGCACCCAAAAACGCTGGGTTCTCTGCGTTTAAGTCCAAGCTCTGGCGGACTTTTTCTTTGTTACCTTCCAAGAGGTTCGCCATGCTGCCCGAGTAATCGACGATATAGACAAAGACTTGCTGGCTCTTTCGGCGAGTAATCGTTTTTTTCTCTTCAACCTCGCGCTCAGTCGTATATTCCTCCCGCTTCTCGATTTTCCGCTCCGGTGGCTTTTCAGCAAATACGTAGGAGCTCGATAGCAAAATCAGAATAATGAACTGAATCATGGTGCGTTCTCCGGTTGCTCATCGTCTTTGGCTTTTTCTTGAAGCAGTGATTTCCAGTCAGGCCGAGTGGCGGTTGCCTCTAGGTGGCGCAAATAAGAGTCGATGCCGGATTCGGCATACTCTCGATAGAAAGTATCGACTTTGGCCCATACGGATTTGAAGTCGGTGTCTAGGTCCGTCTTCACTACAAACTTGCCTGCACGGCTGCGCGTAAGAACCAATCGCGATACGCCTTCGGTGCGAATTTGTTTTCCCAATACAGGAAAGGCTTTCATGATGCCTTTGACCATGTCTCGGCCCTGGCCTTTGGTTTCATGCGCTTGATCTAGAAGCCCCGTGAAGATGGCGGGATCGATGCGAACGCCAACTCCCTCGGCCAAGTCGTAGCGACGAGCCAAGTTGCGGCTAAAAATAAAAGCGGCATCGAGCAACTCCCAATCGCGTAAATCAGGAAGTGGATACAGATGCGTGCTGAGACGACCCCACAGCCCTTCGTCGATTTGAGGACCTTTATCATCTTCAATAAGAAACTCGCGCAGGCCCTCTTCAAACGTGCCGTCTTTTAACTTGCCCTGAGCAATGAGGTGCGAGCCCCAAGTCGTGGTGAGGAAAACAGCGCCGATTTTATTGAAATCGATTTGTTCCGCAGTCCCGCGCGCGTAAAAGCCCTTGTCGAGAATCTGCCCAATGACGGCGATGCTGGATTTACGCTCGGCTTTTTGGATATCGTCGAAGATCGCGATAGAGCCGGCAGGCGAGCCTTTGAGCTTTTGCGCCGGTGTGCTCTTAGGGTCAATACGAAATGTTGATCCGGCCTCATAGCCCATATCGAAGAGCAGAGTGTCTTGATCGTTCATCATCAATGCTTTGTCTTCGTCTCCGCCAGCCATCAGATACTGGGCTACTAGGAGTGCGATATGGCTTTTGCCTACTCCGGAGTTCCCAATCAGCACGAAAGCAGGTGGTCCCACATTTGCCGGGCGAGTGCCGGTGATTTGGGTTTCTAAAGCATCCGAAATCTCGTCAATAACTCGGTGATGGGCGCGTCCCGCGGTGTTGCGTTTCAAAAACGCATTGAGTTTTGCGAAATCAATCCGCCGCAACGCCTGCACCGAAGCCGGGGCGTTTAAAAGCCCGCCCTCTAAGCGCTTCACAAACTCAACCCCCAACTCATTGAGATTCTGATCGGGATATTTGCGTTTCTCAGCTGTGGCTTGGCGGAAAAACCGCCGGAGGAATTCTTCTTCAAAGCCCGGTGAGGCAAGCTTCGCGCCGCGTGCATCGGCGTACTCCGAAGCACAGAGTTGCATGGCTCGAGAAAACCCCGCCCGATTAAAAAGAATTCCAGAATGCTCCTGGAGAGGAATACTCAAGATGCGACTCACGGCCAGTCGCTCCAGATCGTCCATTTGGCCGAGCACGACGCGCTCGGAACGCTGAAACGAAAGTGGATGCGTCTTTACCATCGCCTCAAAAACTTCGCGCCGCATCGAGGTAACGATTCGGCACGTGCCAGCGTTCAGGCAGCGATCAAAGGATTGTGAAAAAAACTGTAAGTGCTTCTGAGCATCTGGACTCGAGGCAGTTCCAGGATCCAAAACAGGAAAATCGCGCAGGTAGAGAATCGTGCGCGTGCCGTCGATAGCCTCTTTAAGGCGCGCAAAAATGTCTTTTAGATTGTCGTCGGATTTTTTGGAAAACAGCTCACTCGCATTGAAGCTAAAGACCGAATCAATGTGACGTAGCTCAGGGCCTGTATCGATATGCCCCGTATCAATGCCCCAGAAAAAACTCTGAATCACATCGTCGGGAAACATACCGTCTTCGTAAACAACGTTGGCCCATGTCCGACTCGACTGGCCGAGCGCGATCGTGAGCTGGTTATTTAAGCCAGCATCGAACATGCGCGGTTCGACAGAACCACTGCGCAAAGTTTGTAGAGGGTAACCGCTCTTAACGGGCAGTTGATCAAAGGGCCGCAGCTTAGCGCTAGCATCTTCGGAATCGAGCGGCGTAAAATCGGATTCTGTAAGCTTTAGGCGAACCTTGCCGCCTTCCGTCGTGAAGACGTAGTCGCCCCCTCCTTTTTCGGAATACCAAAACCGCTCTGCACGGAAGTGGAACGTGCCTTTGCTGGAATCCGTTTCGTGAATGACTTTGGCCTTCGCAGTTTTCAGTGTTCCCCAATTGAGTGGGTAAAAAACCAACTGCTGCACGCGGCGGACCGGATCTTCGCGCAAATTCCAAATGCCCGAGGAATCAATCAGGTAGGGCCAGCGAATGGCGGTCATGACCTTGCGGGTTTTGTGGGTCGTTAAATTGACCGCGACGATGTCCGCTTCTTCCGGCACTTCTGTGGTGTCGTCAGACGGAATCTGCGGCCAGGTCGCCGCAAGTAAAACTTCGTTGCGCGCATTGTAGTGCACCAATGGAACATCACTCCCATTGGCATCAAACGTGCGAGCAATCACCTTGATCGGCATTTGCACCGGCTCTTCGCCGTCTTGGATAAAATCAAATTCGTTAGTGAGTGGGCCGTCGTACACTTTGTGCCACAGCATCCAACTCGGATTAAAGGCGACTAGCCCATTGGTTACCCGCAAGAAATGCCGCGGAATTCCAATTAATCTCGCCGGTGAAGTACCAGAGCTGGGGAAAGCTCCGACCGCGTGTTGATAGAGCAACCACCGCTCGTGGTTTGGTTTTTCCAACCAGAGCTGGCGCATTTTAGCGCCGGTATCGTCGAATACGTTTACCCAGCCCAATCGCGCGGTAAGATCTTTATCACTGCCTCTCCAGGCATCGCCTCGGAACAACTGCACAATGACTGGATCTTTTTGTAGATAGGTAAGAGGAACGTCACGAATCTCTTCTTCAAATCGAGACAATCGCAACTCCGCGATGAGTTTCGCTTTCCAAGGGTCCGTGTAATAAAGGCCCGGCTCGATGCGGATCTTGAATTTAGAAAGTACAAGGGCAGCGAGGTCGTCTGTGACCGGCAAGTAAGCCCGAGCGGTTGATTGCGCAAACGCAGGCGCACTTGCCGTCATCAATACGCAAAACCCAATTAAAATTCGCAAACGACGAAACACCATTGAAGAGGCTATATTGCCCAGCGTCGAGCCGGGCCAATGCATTTCAAACAGACTGTTTCAAAATAACGAAACCGTTCACAACCGATGAAACATTCCCCATACCATTGCTGGGAATGCAGGCCCACAAAGCCTATAGCTCATTCATGGTCAAAGTTTGGCGTGGTCGATGGAGCATCTTGGCTCTCGTGTGTTTACAAAGCGTGAATGCGTTGGCGACGCAGGAAGCGCTCAGCTGCGCACAGCGAACGGACCTGCGAACAGCGACTTCCTCAGAATCGCTGGTGGAAGAAGTCGTGGAAACGATCAATCAAGGTGTTCAAGCACGCTGTACAGATCAAGTATGCGACTTCGAAGAAATCGCGAGAGATTCTCTCGATAAAGTTTCAGCCAAACACACCTTTACGGACTCACACGGCCTGCGCGATCGCGCAAAAGCGGTGGTGATTGTCGGCGTGGGTGCGGTTGTTTCCTTCGGCGCTGTTACAGTCGTTGCTCGGCAATTGCCGGCCCCCTTCGATTCGCTCCTCTACGGCGCCTACGCATTTGTGGGGCTCGAGATCTTAAAGTCCGCACTCTCGATTGAATTTGAACCAGGGTTAGCATTGGTACGCCAGGCATTGTGGCGCGTGCGAAATGGATTCAAAAAACTCGACCCTCTCACTATGACCCCCAATGAGTTACACGATGCGCGCTACCGCAACACGCAGAGTAGAATGACGACGCTTCAGGCGAGCGGCCGAAGTGCGAATAACAATGCGCACCTTTCAACTTCGCCTCACTGGATTGCAGCACACGATGCACTGGTGAAATATCTCGAAGATAAATCGGAACTGCGTTTGGAATCACTCGTGAATCTTTTTGCAAGCGCAGTCCCCGCAGCGTGGTTGAACTGTTCATCTGATTTTCCGCCGGATGATCCGGTTCTCACGGGCGGAGCCAGACAATTGCTCGCAGATTTTGCTAAAAACCACGGCGTTAATTTGTATGAATTAATGCGGGCGCCCGTTTTGAAAGTGCTTCGACCAAAAGCGCACCAAATCGATTACTACAATTCATTTATCCGCAATTGCCTCACGCCGACGCCTGAATTCTCAACGAATACAGGGCCTTAAACTGCTTACATTGAGTGCAGTGAATTGTGAAATTTTCGCTGTAACTCGCTGATTCGGCACAAGACTTCACAGCCCTCCCTCGCGCTGTACCGGGGTCGTCGTGCTACTTTTATTTTAGGGGGTTTGAGGCGTTACCTTCTTTGCTCGTACATCAAAAAAATAGTAAATGGATTCGAATAATCTGTCTGGTCGTCTGAAGTATTATCTAATTCCTGGTCGTCCAAAAGTAGGTTCTCCAGCTCTCGAAGTGCACAACGTTGCCTTTGAATTCTGGATGCAATTCTGGACCGCCGTATTCAAGAAAAATGGTGTAGTTGAAAAACCAAACGCGGATGATTTCTTACGACAAGATCTTATCTCGGTGATCATGCACGACAACAAGGTCGCAGCACTTCACTTTTATAGCTATTTCGATCTCGCTCTAACAGCCAGCAAAAGCCACTCGTACTTCATTAGCTCATACACTGAAAAAGCCATGACGGAGATGCGACTGCAAAATGTGCGTCACGCGATGTCGATGGAATATTTCAGTGTCGCGCCCGAATGGCAGAAGAAGTCTCACGGTGTTTCGTTAGCAGTGGCGATGCTGTCACTCGGTGTTCGCATCTTTACTCGCAGCCAGGCCGATATGCTTCTAGGTGTATCGCGCGTGGATGTGGGAGTTGCAAAACTGAGTTATGAAATCGGCGGTCTGCCACTCGATCAAAACATCCAACTCCACGGCACGCCTTGTGATCTCGTGGGCTGTCCAAAAGGCCATGAGCGCCTGCCCAATGGTCCGCAAGAAAACCGCCTAGCTGACGAATTGTGGAGCAAACGACTGGAGTTGCCACCGTTCGTGAGCGAGAGTCGGTTTCCGCTCAAGAAAGTCGCTTAGTTTTTTTAATCCGGGGGACGTATGCAGAACAATAAACTCAAGGATCTGAAGAATGCCTTTAACGGGAATTTCGAAATGCTGGCCGCTTGGGCCGAGAAGTTTCCCTGGGAAGATAAACAGGCCTATGGGCAATGGTTGGCGCAGACTTACTACTTTGTAAAACACACCACTGTGTTTCTCACTCTTACGGCAGCAAAATTTGGCGTGCGCAATGGCGATGCCCACAAAGGAACTCTAAAACACCTGCGCGAAGAAACTGGCCACGAGAAGCTAGCGCTCAATGACCTGCGCAACTTAGGTTATGAAGTCGCTGATATTCCCGAGCTCTTGGAGACCTCGGTGCTGTATCAAACGCAGTATTACTGGATTGAATGCTTCGGGCCGATTTCGCATGCTGGCTACGCGCTGATGCTCGAAGGAGTTGCAGCACTGCACGGCGAAAAAATCCTCAAGCGCATTGAGGCCGCTCATGGCAAAAACACTGGCTCGTTCCTTCGAGTGCACGTGATTGCTGATGACGACCATTTCGACGACGGGCTTGAGCGCTTGGCCTTTGCTCCAGAAGCAGACGTGCAAGCGGTGATCAGTAATCTCACTCAGAGCGCAGCGCTGTATCTCAATCTATTGGAAACCATCCAGTCAAAACACACTAGCGAGAGCCAAACTCCAAATGTGACGACTATCACCGGTAAGAAAGTAGCTTAGGGGATTGCTTTGTCGCGAGGCAGCGAAGCAGCGAAGCAGCGAAGCAATCTATCCGCGAGTACGCGACGTAGCGCGAGCCAGCACCTTACGCAGCTCTTGCTTTTGCAGCTTTAGAACTTCTTCTTGGTAGGAATACAGCACGTCGACTAGATCGTCTGGCGAAGTTTTGCAAACCACGCAAAGCTTGGCCATGATATCTAAGGGAGGGAGGCTAATGCCTCTCTCCCAATTACTTACAAATTGAGCACTAGAATAGGAAAGCTTGCGAGCGAGTTCGTCTTGCGTCAGCCCTGAGCGCAGGCGCATTTCCTTGACGAAGGAGCCTACGATTTTGGCTCTCAACTCTTTTTCATTTATTTCCTTCAAACTTACCTTCTAACAATTACCGTCTAATCGTCGTAGCCGTCGGCACACACGAAACGCTCTTAATAAACGTAACACCCGCTTTGATCTCGCCGGTAGATGCACGCAATGGCGCTGCAATTCGGTGCTGAATGACAGAGAGCAATCGTGCTTCGCTATCAATCTCCAAAACCACATGCTCTGGCGTATCTAATTGTAAAACACCCTGAGCATCGCCGCCAAATACTGACTGTCCCATCTTAATCAAACTTTCGGTAACCGATTCGTCTCTCTGAAAAAGCTGCCAAAACGGGCGGCAAAGCAAATCATCTAAAGTATAGCTACAAAGTTCAAAAAACCGCAGGTTACGATAAACCTGCAAAAATTCGCCGTTGTGAATCTCAATCACTTCGCCGGAACGCATTTCAGACATCAATTCAGATGGTGGGTGCACTCCCAACTTCTGAAACATTCTCCACAACAAAAACTGATCATTGCGCAGGCTTATTCCTTCTGCGCGTACTTCGCGACACAATTCTACGTAACCGCGAAAAGCGCCAAGCACGGGGCCGTGAAATTGTTCTGGCATTTCGCCGAACCACATTGGTCCATCGCCATTAAATGGCTTAATAAAAACTTTTTCGTCTTCCGCAAAGCGACAGAGCTCGATCAATAACTCTTTGAACTCAGCGACTCTCTCGCTACGTGCATTTAAAGATACCTGCATACACAAACTCCTCGGGGTCTGAACAACCGGGGCTTATGGGGGCCTTTACCACAACGAGGAAGCTGCTGTTCCGTCCCACCTAACCGACGACACTTTCCGGGGTAAAATTCCCACCTAAATGACGACGGTCTGGGAGTCCTTTTTCCCACCAAAGTGACGACGCTTTTGGGGAGGGAATTCCCACCAAAA